>Ga0155303_119_pt3 | contig 1530 bp, 2 predicted proteins | sample RifCSPhighO2_02_FD_106271 | JGI IMG/M metagenome (GOLD analysis project Ga0155303, IMG submission 106271) | Candidatus Magasanikbacteria bacterium RIFCSPHIGHO2_02_FULL_44_13 | reverse complement strand
TTAATCTGGCTATTCCTGCGCAAAAAACTTGGCACGCTTAAAGAAAACGAAATTATTACTTCTTTATATAAAATTTCCGTTGCCGCGCTGATTATGGCTATCGTAGTGCAATTGTTCAAAGCCCCGCTGTCAGGAATCGTAAATATGGAAAAATTCTGGGGCATCTTTACCCAAGGCGCGATTGCCGGCACAGTCGGCCTGCTCGTTTACTGCGGTATTTTATTTTTGCTTAAATCTCAAGAAATATTACAATTCAACGCGAGTCTAAAAAAACGATGGCTGAGATTGTGGAGTGTGGAGGGAGAGGTGAATAAAGAGTAGCGATTGTAGATGAAAGATATCGGAGATAAATGGAGATAAAAAATGTGAGATAAGAGATAATTGGAGATAGATAGAGATAATTTCTTGACAGGGCTATGTAAAAAAGTTATAATGGAAACAGTAAAAAATATCCTATGAATAATGAAGAAAAAATTTTACAAAAACTAGACCAGCATGATGGGCAGTTCAAACGTGTCATGGACAAACTAGACCAGCATGATGGGCAGTTCAAACGTGTCATGGACAAACTAGACCAGCATGATGGGCAATTTAAACAAGTTGATAAACAATTTGACCGTGTCATAACAAAGTTGATAGAGCATGATGGAGAATTAAAAAATATTAAAGAAACCATGTCAACCAAAGAAATGATGGACGAACTCATGCGCGGTCAAGACAAAATGATCCAAATTTTAATTCGTGTTGACCAAGAACGCGTATTCACTAACGAAAAAATACGCCAGCTGGAAACGGATGTAAAACGAATAAAATTACAGTTGCAGATTGCCTAAACAAAATTACCAAACAAAAAACCGTCTCGGGTTTAACGAAGGACGGTTTTTTATTACCCACTATTTATGACCACATAAACACTGGGGATTTGGTCAGCGTGTGCGGGCACGCTGACCTGAATTGTGTCTGAAAGCGGCTCTTGTCCCTCGCGGAACTTGAACCAGCTTGGTTGGTGGGCTATGGTGCGTAGTCGCAAAAGCCATCTTGGTCTGTGTCACGACATGAAGCACACTTCTGGTCTATACATCCATAGCTATCAACTCCGTTGGACCAGAATGTATCGTCCCCTGGGAATGGCTTGAAACCAGTAGGAGGCGAGTCGCAGTCCTCGTTCGTGAAGCACATCATCTCGTCCACCTCGCCGTCGCAGTCGTTGTCCTTGCCATCGTTGAGCTCAGAAGCCCCCGGGTGCACGGTCGAGTCCCTACCGTCGCAGTCGCCAGCCTTGAAGGATGCCGTGAGAATGGACACGCACTTCTCGTGCGACCAACCCGTGGGAGCGTTACGACAGGCTTCCTCCACACTACCGACGATGAACCAATCACCATCTTCGTCGGGGATGATGTTGAAGACCGCCGTGGTGGTAGGCTTGGACTTCTTGACGTCGTCCGGCTTGGGTGGTGAATCAAAGAACACCCACCATACCACTACGGAACAGAGCAGCAAAGCACAAACAAACCGTAAATTATCCCACCG
>Ga0155303_127_pt1 | contig 1853 bp, 2 predicted proteins | sample RifCSPhighO2_02_FD_106271 | JGI IMG/M metagenome (GOLD analysis project Ga0155303, IMG submission 106271) | Candidatus Magasanikbacteria bacterium RIFCSPHIGHO2_02_FULL_44_13 | reverse complement strand
TGGTGTGAGTGAAGGAGATTTCGCAAGACGTTTGATTGGCCTACCGGAATATCGTATCGCTGTTGCCGGTCCACACAAAGGTCAGCCTGATTATAGAAGAATTGCTGGAGCAGTTAATGAGAAATATGGAAAAAATAGAACAAAAGAGAGCGCACAGGCTTTTTTTTAAAGAGAAAGGGCGAAAGAAAAAGGTAAAAACAAAGGATAGCTTTCAACCTAAAAATTAGTATCTTTATGAAGAATCAACTAGAAAAAATTAAAAAAGATTTTTTTAATGCTGTGACGGAAGTCAAGGACGCTTTGCAGTTGGAAGAACTGGAGCAAAGATTTTTTTCGCGCCGTTCCGGCGAGTTGACGCAGATAATGAAAAATTTGAAAGATCTTTCAGGTGAGGCGCGGCAAGAGTTTGGCAAGTTGGCGAATGAAGTCAAGCGAGAACTGGAAGAGGTGTTTGCAAAGAAAAAAGAAGAAATTAAAGTATCGGAGATGGGAGATATTTTAGAAAGAGAAAAAATTGATGTTACTCAACCAAAATTGCCTGGTAAAGAACGCGGGCATCTGCATCCTAACACTTTAGTACAGAATGATTTGGAAGATTTGTTTACTTCCATGGGTTTTATGGCGCTTGATGGGCCGGAGCTGGAAAGCGAGTATTATAATTTTGAAGCGCTGAATATCCCGGCCGATCATCCGGCGCGCGACATGCAGGATACTTTTTATATTTCCGCCCAAGGCGGATCCGCTTCGGGCGGAAAAAACTCTAACAGTTGGGTGATGCGCACCCATACTTCGCCAATGCAGGCGCGGGCGATGCAGAAATATGGCGCTCCGTTGCGCGTGGTCGTCCCGGGCAGAGTGTTTAGAAATGAAGCCACTGACGCGCGGCATGAACACACGATACAACAGCTGGAGGGTTTTGTCATTGATGAAAATATAAATTTTTCTCACCTCAAGGGAGTTTTAGATGTGGTCGCCAAACATCTTTATGGTGATAAAATTGAAATCAGATTGCGGCCCAAATTTTATCCGTTTGTTGAACCCGGCGTTAACGGCGAAGTAACTTGTTTTTTGTGCGCCGGGAAAGGTTGCCGCGTTTGCAAACAAAGCGGCTGGCTGGAAATTTTTGGCGCGGGCATGATTCATCCGAATGTTTTGAGAGAGGGTGGTATTGACATAAAAAAGTATCAAGGTTTTGCGTTTGGGTTCGGGCTGGATAGGCTGGTGATGCTGAAGTATGGCATTGATGAAATTCGTATTTTAAAAAGCGGGGATTTGAGATTTTTGAGACAGTTTTAAGCATTGATTTAAACTGATTAAAAAAAGATTACACAGATAAAATATGTTAATTTCTTTCAACTGGTTAAAACAATATACTGGTTTGCCAAGTTCTACTACGCCTGAAGAGATTGCGGAAAAGTTAAAATTGTCTACAGTTGAAGTAGAAAAAGTTGAACGACAGGGGAAAGATTTGAAAAGCATCGTTGTCGGTTTGGTAAAAAAAGTTGTCAAACATCCTGACGCCGATAAATTAAAAGTTTGCACAGTTAATGACGGCGCGCAGGATTGGCAGGTGGTTTGCGGCGGTTCAAATGTGAAAGAGGGGATGAAAGTTGCATTTGGCAGAATTGGCGCGAAAGTGCGCTGGCATGGGGAAGGCGAATTGGTTGTATTGGCGAAGGCAAAAATTCGCGGCGTGGAATCATTTGGCATGATTTGCGCGTCAACCGAGATTGGGTTGGGCGACAGGTTCCCATTGAAAGAAGAGAAAGAGATATTAGACCTGAGCGAGATATTGGATATTGGAAATTGGAAATTAGGCTACGAATTGGCGAAGGTGCTGGGCATGGACGACG
>Ga0155303_137_pt3 | contig 4349 bp, 4 predicted proteins | sample RifCSPhighO2_02_FD_106271 | JGI IMG/M metagenome (GOLD analysis project Ga0155303, IMG submission 106271) | Candidatus Magasanikbacteria bacterium RIFCSPHIGHO2_02_FULL_44_13 | reverse complement strand
GTCGTTGGGCGTAGGGCGTAGGGCGTAGGATGTGAGAGATAAAGTTTGGCTGAATTTTTTTTGCATTCTTTTCTTATGATTTCCAACATCTTCTCATCCTTCTCCATCGTGAATACTGGCGCGCCTCGCTTAATTATTCCCGCTTTTTCATACGCGATTTCCGCTTTGTTTCTGCCAAGCACGCCGATGTGGTCCACGCCGATATTGGTGATTATCGCCGCGTCTTTCCAAGGAATGATATTGCTGGAGTCTGTCCGGCCGCCGCAAGCCACTTCCATCACCGCCCAGCTGACTTTTTTGCGGACGAAAAATAACAAGCCGATCGCTTCGGTAACTTCAAAAAAAGAAAGCATATCATAAGGCGTTTTGGCGATGTATTCATCCAGTTTTGGTTTTAGATATTCCACGATATCGGCAAACTCTTTTTTAGTCATGTAATGTTTCCCGACTTTCCAACGTTCAGTGATTATCGTTGGGTGCGGAGAATAGGTTGAGCCGACGGTTTTGCCGGAGGCTTGCAGGATTGAATGCAGATACGCGGTTACCGATCCCTTACCTGATGTGCCGGTTACGTGAATATAGTGGGGGATTTTGCGTTCCGGATTTCCAATCAGATTTAAAAAGAATTGCAAACGCAACAAATACCATCCGCAATGGCGCGGATCGCTCATGTATTCTTTTCTCGGCAGATTATTAAGAGAAAGAATATAGTTGTAGGCTTGGTTGAAGTTCATGTTCTGTTGTGGATAAAAAACTTGACAAATTTCTTGCAGCATGATATATTTGGAGTACTTATCAGGTAGCGAACCGTATTCGTTTTCGCGAATCGACAAAACCCCCGAAAGGGGTGTTTTGTTTTATTGTTTTATGATAAAATATCGCTGGCGGTGCGCATGGAGAGTAAATTCTGCCGGCGCAGAACGTTACCTGATAAGTAGTCGGTTCGTCGCAAGACGAATATGGTTCGACTCCATTGCTCTCCGCCGCTAAAGCAACTCTGTTAAAGGGTTGTTTTATTTTGCTGGAGCGAGTATTTCGGATTTAATTTTATGAACGGCAACTGGATTTTTGTTTTTTGCGCGATAACGCTCATCAAAAAATTAAAGAGAATGAAAGTGAGAGTAATGCCGATCGCCATCAGACCTCGTTCTTTCCAGACTACGGGGATTAAGCCAATCCACAATATTGCTTTCATATTGAAAATCCAAATCCACAATGCCCCGCCGACAGCGTGAGCGGTGAAAGTGGTACCGAGAGCGCGGAGCAGGATCGATTTTTCATGAAAGAAATACGCGGCAATCGGAATTAACCAGTAAAGAGCGTAATACCACGCCTGTCTCCCTTCCGGATGCGCCCAGAAAGCAATCATAGCGATTGCCGGAACCAACAACATCCATCGTGTTTTTTTAGCAAAATACAATAAAGCAAACAACATTGGGAAAAATCTGATAATCGTTCCGGCGTCAGTTGCGAAACCGTGCCATGCCCAGTTGGCCAGTTGCATTATCCCGACTGTCACCAAACCCCAGATTGAACCGACAAATCCGCCGGCGATCGGGCCGTAGAAGTCAAAGAGCGAGAAACGGACGCCCTTCGCGCCGACGAGCTGGCTGAACGGAACCTGCATCGCGGCGAGACCGATGAGAGCGAAGGCGGCGAGGAAGATGATTTTTTTGAGATTAAGTTTTTGCATAGAAATTATATTAAAATTTTCAATTTACGAATTTTCAATTTTCAGGAGAAATTCAAAATTTTAAATTTTTTTTGAAAATTATGAAAATTGAGAATTGGTAATTTTAGTTAAATCATATGGGTTCTATTTACTTATTATTTACTTAACACGTACATCATCCCTCCCAAATTCCTCACCTTCCCTTTCATCTCCATAAGTACCAGTGTACTATTTACCGCCGGACTGTCAAGGCCGGAGAGTTTGACGAGCTGGTCAACATGAGCCGGTTCGCGGGAAAGATGCTTGAGGATTTCCGCTTCGGTCGGGGAGTCAGGAATAATTTCGCGATTAGCGATGAATTTTTTTACATCATGCAAATTTAGCGCGTCAAAAATATCTTGCGCCGCAGTTACCGGATGCGCGCCGTTTTTAATTAAAGTGTTTGTCCCCAGCGCTGTCGGCGAAGTAATATTTTGCGGCACGGCGAAAACTTCGCGATTATAATCAAGCGCGCATTGCGCCGTAATCAGCGCGCCCGAGCTTTCCGCGGCTTCAATCACCAGAGTGCCGAGCGACATGCCGGCAATAATTCTGTTGCGGCGGGGAAAAGTAAATTTGGTCGGCAGAGTGCCCGGCGGGGATTCGGAAATGACCGCTCCACCGCTATCAATAATTTTTTCCGCCAGCTGTTTGTGGGCGGCCGGGTAAATGTGCGCGCGATTGATTCCTGTTCCAAGCACGGCGACCGTGATTCCGTTCGCGTTCAGTGCGGCCTGATGCGCGACGCTGTCAATTCCCAAAGCCAGACCGCTGACGATCGTAATCCCTTGTCCGGCCAGGTCGCGCGTCAGCTCTTCGGTTATTTGTTTGCCGTAATGAGTGAATTTGCGCGGACCGACCACGGCCAGCGTGAATTCGTTTGGCTTCAATTCACCGCGGACAAACAAACAAAACGGCGGATCGTAAATTTCTTTCAACAGCGGCGGATAATCAACGTTGTCTTTTAGCAGGCAATGAATTTTTTCCTGCTTCAGAATTTTTTCAATTTTTTCTTCATCAACCGCGTCGCGCCATTTCAGGAATTCATTAATCAAATCGTCTTCCCAGCCGATTTTTTTGTAATCGTCAAATTGTCCTTGCCAGGCGTTATCCAAAGATGCAAAAAGCCCCAGCATTTGCTGGTAGCGTTTGGGGGTGATTTTAGGGAAGTAGGAGAGGAGGATTTCTTTGCGCATTTGAGTATAATGCCAATATACTAATTTATGCTAATGCTGCTAATGGGTTTGGTTTAAAAATCTAATGCAACAAATGATCTCTTTAGATATCCCGTTATGGACAATTGATCTATAGGCAGGCAGTCTAATGCTTACAAAATGTATTTTATATCGTTAAGTCCCGTAAGGGTCGTAGTCAGGTACTTCAATTGTCCAATCGTTTTGAGCCCCAACATGGGCGACAGATAGTAGCCAGGGGCTTTAGCCCCTGGAAAAAGATCAATAATGTCGGATAGTCCCGGAGGGACGACACATCGCTCAAAATAGATATTTTGGAAAGTATTGAATATAACTTGTGCCGTCCCTCTGGGACTTTTGTTTAAATGTGAATCTTTTCCAGGGCATAAATGCCCTGGCTACAATCTGGCGTCCCTATCGGGACTATTTGGTGTCTTTTGTTTTAGATTTTTTATTCTCTCCAATAAAACCTTGGCGCGTTCGGTATTGGCGGTTAAACCGTACTTTTCCAGCGCTTTTTTAAGATCGTTTGGAAGCAACATGTTGTTTTGCCGCAGTTCAAAAAAGAATTTATCGCTAACATCATACGCGGCGGAAGAGGCGGGCGTGATCAGATTCGGATTTTGTTTAAATTGTTCAATAAGAGTTTCTTCCGTTCCGCCGTTTTTTATCTCTTCAGATAAGAATTCCGTCCACTGCTGTTTGGTGAAATGTCCTTTGGGGTTTTTTACTTCCGGCGGCGGGTAATCGGCGTAGCTCATGACGTGGCCCAGAAACTCATTGACAGCATAAATTTCCGCGGTTGGTTGCCCGGATTGTTTTCGCAATTGTTCAAATTGCGTCTCGTAAGTCGGTTCATTCAGGACTTGTTTTAAAATGTCTTCTATTTTGTACTTTGATAAAATTAAGCGCGCGATTTCCGTTTGTTTTTCCAATCCGGCTTTATCAAAATTTTGGTGGTACAATTCGTGATCAAGTTGGCGTAATATTGTATTTGGTTTGTGAGATAGCGACTCCCTAAAAAAAAGTATCCTTCCGTTTTTCGGAGATTCCACCTTTAGTTTTCCTCTTCGGTCGCGGTTGTTTTGGTAAACAAACCCGTCTAATTGTTTGTCTTGGTATTCAATCTCCGGCAGTTGGTTTTTTTCTTTTTCTTTACCACCTGTCGCCGTGTCAATTTTCGGTTCGGCATTGGCTTCGCTAACACCCATTTGTTCCAAAGCGGCCAAACCTAAAATTGCTCCGGTTTTTTTCAAAAAATTTCTTCTAGTGATTTCTTCGCGCATAATTTATTTAATCAAACCCAATACTTCTTTCACAGTTTGTTTTACGGCTCCTTCAATTTTTTTTCTCTCAAACAACCCAAACCTGTTCAAAACAAACTTCGCGGTGTCGGACATTTTTTTTGGATTTTCCGGCGCGACACCGACGCGGACGCGGGTGAA
>Ga0155303_105_pt2 | contig 5444 bp, 4 predicted proteins | sample RifCSPhighO2_02_FD_106271 | JGI IMG/M metagenome (GOLD analysis project Ga0155303, IMG submission 106271) | Candidatus Magasanikbacteria bacterium RIFCSPHIGHO2_02_FULL_44_13 | reverse complement strand
CTGCAACGACGGCGTGGACGGGGACCTCGACGGCGACGCGGACTGCGCGGACCCGGACTGCGACGGCAAGGCCTGCAGCGACAACAACGCCTGCACCACGGGCGACGTCTGCGCGGACAACGCGTGCGTGCCGGGTCCGGCGCAACCTTGCGACGACCAGAGTCTGTGCACGACCGACACCTGCGACATCGCAACCGGTTGCGCTCACGCGGCCATCGCTTGCAACGACACCAACCTGTGCACGACAGATTCGTGCGTTCCCGCAACCGGCTGCGCCTACGCGGCCATCTCCTGCGACGACGACGATGCGTGCACTACCGACTCCTGCGATCCGGCCATCGGTTGCGTTTTCACGGCAGTTCCAAACTGCTGTGAGGTCAACGACGACTGCGCCGAAGGGGAGGTCTGCTGGCAGAACGAGTGCAAGGCACCGGTCAGTGGATGCTTCCCGTTCGGGATAGAAGCCACTGCCGGCACCGCCTACGGGTGGTGGGATGCCTTCGGGAAGGCCGTTGCAGGGATCTCCGGCGCCACGGGTCCCGGTACCATGGACGAGGCGCCATCTGGCACCTGCTCGGTCACCCTCAGCGTGGTTCCCGTGGACTGCGTCTGCCATCTCGCTGACGGAAAGCAGGGCTGTTGCTATCTTCCTGGCGGTGGCTTCGGCTGCGTTCACAACGGCGACTGTCTCTAGTCGCTCCACCTCTTCTTTCTCACCTCAATCCGTCACCAAGCGTGGCGGCGCGCAATGATGTTCTTCGTCGTCATCTACTGACGATGCGGAGCGGAGCGTGATTCAACAGGCCGTTGACTTTGTCAACGGCCTCCCATCTTTTCCCCTTTACTTAAAGTAGAGATGAGAAGACAGGGGGTGTGCATAAATCACCTTGACAAATTGTTTGTAAAGTGGCATAATATATTTAACAAAACGGCAGACTCGTATCTTACGGGTCCAGCGCATCTGTCAACAAAAAGGATACCTTGAAAGAAAAACCGGCCGCAAGGTCGGTTTTGACTTTCTTCTCATTTTTGCTATAATATTATTGTTATGTTCAGCAATTTTTTGATAAACTTGCCAGTTGACTTATTGGGATTGTTTTTGTTAATCTTGGTTTTTTTATTGAGCTTTTCCTTTCTTTTCGCCATAAAAAAACCCCACTGGCTGATTTATTTTTTACTCGTCTGGCTGCCGCTGGAAAATTTAATTTTACGTTACGCGCCAATGGGAGCTTATGAGTACATTAAATATCTTCCGGAAGTTTTGACTTACGGTTTTTTCTTTTTTACTTGGTATTTTTATGTTAAAAACACGAAACAACTATGGCCGCGTTTGGTAATAAACAAATGGCTGTTCGCTTTCGTAGGAATCGGAGCAGTTTCGCTGTTGTTTAATTGGTACAGCCCGATGATTTGGTTTTTGGGCATGCGCCAGCTTTTGCGTTTTGTTTTGCTGGTATTTATAATTATTTTTTTGCGTTGCGAGGAAAATATTATCAAAAAAATTATCAGCGTCGGCGCGATTGTTTTGGGGTTGGAAGTTTTAATCGGTCTGGCGCAATATTTATCCGGCGGCGCGTTAGATAGATATTTATTTTTTTCTCCCGCGGTTACCATCGGCGGTTTAGCGGCCGTAGGCGGGTTGGAGCAGTCCTGGGCACCGGGTTCGCGCGTGTTTGCGACTTTGGGCAGATATGACCAGATGGGCAGTTGGTTAGCGGTTGGATTGTTGTTAGCTTTTCCATTTGTTTATCATTTAAAAAATATCAAATACAGATTTTATTTACTGTGCGGTTTTTTTATCAGCGTTTTGATTTTAGGTTTAACCATGTCGCGCGCGAGCTGGCTGGCGTTTGTGTTCGGAATCATTGCCATCGGCTGGTTTTTGTATAAAGAAAAAAAAGTTTTGTATGTTTTTGGTTTTTTTGCCGTGTTGCTGGCAGGGTATTTAATCGGGTTCGCCTGGGCGCGAGATAACATTTCACAGATTACGGAAAAGTCGCGGCAGACATTGGCGGAACGGATGTTTGAGGCAGTCAGTCCGCGGGCGTGGCAGAACAGCTATGATGGTTATGGCCGGATTTTTTTTATTATCAACACGCCGCGGATGGTCGTTCCGATATCGCCATTGTGGGGTGTGGGACCCGGGAATTACGGCGGGGGAGCGGCGGCCGCGCTATTAAATACCGAGATTTATAATCGTCTGCGTCTGCCGTTCGGCATCCAGGACATTTACGGCCAGATTGATAATAGCTGGTTCAGCATCTGGGGCGAGTTTGGGACGCTGGGTTTGATTTTTTGGGCGGGAATATTTGTGGTTATTATTAAAACAGCAAAAAATATTTATAAAAGTTCCGGCGATGGATTCGCGCGATTGTGGTCTGCCGGAATGATTGGCGCGACTGTCGGCGTGATGGTACTTGGTTTTTTCGGTCCGTATTTTGAGTTTAGAAGCCTGATGTTTTATTATTGGCTTGGTGTCGGTATTTTATTCCTCTGCCATCCTTTGCAGACTGAACGAATGGGTGATTAATAATACTCGCTTTACTTTGTCATTCTGAGGGAGCGGGCGCCTGTCATTGCGAGGAGCTCGCGCAGAGTTTACCCCGAGCCGTGCCGAGGGGAAGCAATCTTATTCAAACAATTCAAAATCATGGTATGATTAATGATTATTACATATACATCATGACAAATAGAAAAAACGGCGTCCTTTATACCGGTGTCACTAATAATCTGCGCCGGAGAGTTCAGGAGTATAAGGAGAAAATCAAAAGAGGAACATTCACCAGTAAGTATAATTTGGATCAATTGGTCTATTTTGAGATTTACAACGACCCAGAAAACGCGATTATAAGAGAAAAACAGATAAAAGGTGGTTCAAGACAGGATAAAATAAATTTAATTGAAAAAGATAATTCTGAATGGAAAGATTTATCAGACGATTTTTGACACGATACGACGATGGGATTGCTTCGTCGCCCGCGAGGGCTCCTCGCAATGACAGGCAGACGCCGTTGTGAGCGAGGAGATTGCTTCGTCGCCCGCGAGGGCTCCTCGCAATGACAGTAGCCCTTCCCCAATTAGTGGCGAACAACCGTCATTGCGAGGAGTCCGCAGACGACGAAGCAATCTATTTCACCGCGAATCATTCGCAATCGCAATTTTCCATTTTGATATTTTCACTTTAAATTCCGTTAATTTTGTTTTTTGATTATGAACATAGACAGAAAAGACCTACCTGTTGACTGTGTCCTCGCCATCACCTACAACTGCAACTCCCGCTGCGTGATGTGTGATATTTGGAAATTAAAAAATCAGCCGGAGCTGTTGCCAACGGAGTTTTTGAAATTATCCGCGTCTTTGCGCGATATAAATATCTCCGGCGGTGAGCCGTTTTTGCGCCTTGATTTGCCGCAGATTGTCGCCAACCTGAAAAAAGCGGTTCCGCGCGCTCAGATGATTATTTCTTCCAATGGTTTTGCCGCGGATTTAATTATTCGGCAGATGAAAGCTGTTTTGGCAATCAAACCGGATATCGGCGTGGCCATTTCAATTGATGGTATCGGCGAGACGCACAATCAAATGCGCGGGATTCCGGGCGGGTTTGATCGGGCGATTGACACGGTAAAGAAACTGAAAGAATTGGGAATGAAAAATCTGCGCTTGGCTTATACCGCGACCGACATGAATATTGAGCATCTGTCTAAAGTGTATGATTTATCGCGCGAAATGGGCGTTGAATTTACCCACAGCTACGCGCAGAGTTCGGAATTTTATTTCGGCGGCAAGCAAAATGTGCGGAATCCCAGCGTGGAATCGTTGCGGAAACAATACAAGTATCTGATTGAACAAGAGTTGAAAAGTTTTAATTTGAAGCGCTGGTTGCGCGCGTATTTCGCTTACGGCATGTGTGAGTTTGTCAGCAATAAAAATCCGATTTTATCTAATGCCCCGGGACGCGATTTTTTCTTCTTGGATCCGAACGGCGATATTTATCCGTCAGTCGTGCATAATATTAAATTGGGGAATATTAAAGAGACGGCTAACTTTGAACAATTCTGGTGTTCAGATGAGATGGAGGAGAAGAGAAAATTAGTTGACGGGAAAAATATTCCGGTGTGGATGATTTGCACCGCGCGGTCGGCGATGCGGAAACACCCATTTCAAGTTTTGGGTTGGATAGTGAGGAGTAAATCGTTTGGAATTAAGTTGGATTCGCAATGAGTTTCTGTCATTGCGAGCCCCGCTTCGCGGGGCGAAGCAATCCATCGTAAATTTTTTAAAATCAACGCGACTGGATTGCTTCGTCGCGCGAGCTCCTCGCAATGACAGACAAAGTATGAAAATTATATTAGTCAACAAATTTTGGCACATGCGCGGCGGAGCGGACCGCGTGGTTTTTTTAACCAAAGATTTGTTGGAGAAAAACGGGCATCAAACACAGATTTTTGGCATGCGCCATCCGGAAAATATTATTGAAAATGAATACTTCGCGGATTATGTTGATTATGACAGCGCTAACAGCTTGCGGCAGAAGCTGAAAGCCGCCGGCAAGATGATTTATAATTTTGACGCTAAGAAAAAATTTGATAAGCTTGTTCGCGATTTTAAACCGGATTTAATTCACTTCCATAACATCTATCACCAACTCTCTTTTTCTTTGATTGATACCGCGCGAAAATATCAGATACCAACAGTGATGACTCTGCATGATTACAAACTAATCAGTCCGAACTATAATTTGTTTCATGACGGCAAGATTTGCGAACGGAGCGTTCGCGGCAAGTATTATCGCTGTCTGACGCACAATTGCCTGGGCGGATTTTGGCGCAGTTTGTTCGGCATGCTGGAGTCGTATTTTGTCGCGTGGCGCGGCGATAAAAAAACGATTGATTTATATATCGCGTCCAGCGAATTTTTGAAAGCGAAATTCATCGCTGACGGGTTTCCGGCCGAGAAACTTGTGTTTATTTCAAATGTTCTGCCAGCGGATCAATTTAAATTTAATGATGTTGAAGGCGAAGGAATTTTGTTTTCCGGCCGGCTGTCTGAAGAAAAGGGCTTGAAAAATTTATTGTCAGCGGCCAAACTTTTGCCAGATGTAAAATTCAAGATTGCCGGCGCCGGTCCGCTGGAATCAGAGTTGAAAGAGAGAGCTAAAAATGAAAAGCTGGGGAATGTTGAGTTTTTTGGTTATCAAAAATGGACCGAGTTAGAGCGGTTGATTGATAACGTCAAATTAGTTGTATTGCCCTCGCTTTGGTATGAAAACTGTCCTTTAAGCGCGATTGAGGCGGCTGGACGGGGGAGGGTGGTTTTAGCAAGCAATCGCGGAGGGTTTAAAGAGATTCTGCCGGATGACATGCTTTTTGACCCAGATGACACGCGAGCGATGGCGGATAAGATAAGACATTGGCTTGATATCGATGTTGAGAAAAGAAAGCAAG
>Ga0155303_124_pt2 | contig 6352 bp, 3 predicted proteins | sample RifCSPhighO2_02_FD_106271 | JGI IMG/M metagenome (GOLD analysis project Ga0155303, IMG submission 106271) | Candidatus Magasanikbacteria bacterium RIFCSPHIGHO2_02_FULL_44_13 | reverse complement strand
CACAGGTTGCGATAGCGAAATGACGCCGCGAAAGAGAATTACTGCCGCGCCTTACGCGTTTAACGCGGATTATCTTTCCGGTTTAGCCACTTCTACCATTGGCGGACAAGGTTCTTACGTGCCGGTAACTGATTCCAGCGGGAATTTGAAAATTTCCAATAATTTATTTGTGGCCAGCACTACTGCCGGTCAGTTTGGGGTAGGCACCACTACTGTGCCTTCGGGAATGAAGAGTTATGTTGAAAGCGCCACAGCTTCGGACAAATTGTTAGTAATACGGGGGAATAGCAGCCAAAGCGGCAATTTGCAAGAATGGCAAAACAGCGCTGGCACGGCCTTGGTGATCGTTGATTCTTCAGGCAATATCTCTACCTCCGGCACATTAGCTACTTTTAGCAACGCTACCATCGGCGGTCATCTTTATCCATTTTCAGACAATCTTTACGATGTGGGCGCTTCTTCAACTCAATGGAGATATGGCAATTTTCAGGGAGGGATATTGGCGGCTAATGGTTCCACAACCTCAACTTTGCTTAATAACTCGCTGACTGTAGGCCAAGCCAGCAGTTACAATTCGGGTAAATTTAATCTTGATTCTTCTGGCAATTTGAGCGCGTCCGGCACGATTAAAATTGGAAACAATTATTTTAGCGTTAACACGGATGCCGAAGCATCGTTTAGGGCGGCAGACACAGGCAATGCTTTTCGCATTGTAAACACCGCCGGCGCCAGCGATCTTAATATTTTTAAGGTTGACAGTAGCAATATGTTGATTCTATTTGATGAAACTAACATAGGATACAAAGTTGGTATCGGCGGTACTACTAACCCTTCAGAAAAACTTACTGTCATTGGCAATGTCGCTTCTGCTGACGGTTCGACCACTTCCACACTAACTAAGGATTCTTTAGTTTTGGGTAAAACATCCACCAAAGGGGCTGGAAATTTTTATGTTGACTCCTCAGGCAATGTCTTTGCTACCGGCTCATTAAAGACTTTCGGAAATGTTACTTCGACAGGCAATCTTTATGCTTTAAGCGGCACTGTCAGCACATCTATTCTCAACGGCAGTTCTCTAACTTTGGGGTCAGGAACAAAGTACAGTTCAGGCATGTTTAATGTTTCTGCTAACGGCAATGTCAGCGCGTCGGGTTCGCTTGTTGTTTTTGGGGATAGTGCCAATGGTGTGGCTAACATTTCAAAAAGCACAGTTCGTCCCATTGGTCTTGACTCTGATTTACAAGAAGATTTTGTTAATGCTTCGGTTTTAACGTTGGGTAATTTTATTGATGGCAATGGCGGGTTTTTGGTGTTAAAAGCGGCAAATGATGGCAACTCTTCAATAGTGTTTAAAGACGGTAACGACGGTAGTATCCGCGGGCAGTTGGGGTTTAATGAAAATATAAGCACACTGCAATATGTTTTTGGTACCGGAACAGTTACGTCTACTTGGGATGACACCCAGTTTATATTAAGCAGACAAGTCGGATTTACTAAAGGTAAGTTTTTTATTGATCCGACCACCGGTGACATCGCTGCTTCAGGGACATTCAAGGTTTTTGGCAGCTCTCTTCTAGGTGATTCTGACGCTGGGGCTGGCGACACTACGCGAATTTACGGCGCTTTGGCTATGGGCGCCGCTCCCACCGGCAACGCGCAATTGTTTTTAAAAGCCAGCTCCACTACCGCCGTGCCGTTTTTAGCGCAAGATAATAATGGAAATTTAATTGGTCGTATAGCTTCTTCCTCTGTTGAAGGCATAGTCAGTGGAGCGCAAGTGACAGTAAATGGTTATGCTCTTTCCACTTTGGGTGATGCTAGTGGATTGCCTGGCGGTTTGTCTATTAGATCAACAGCCGCCACTGCCGGCGCAATCATACTTTATCGCAATACTACGGCAGTGGGAGCGCAATTAACGCCAGGCTCCCTGATTGTTTCCGGCGGCGGCACTGGTTCAACCAGTACTTTGGATTCGCTCAATTTTACTGTCGCACAACAGCCGAATTACAATCAAGGTGTTTTTTATGTGAATGGTAGCGGCAACACCAGCGCGTCCGGCACTCTGTCTTTTACTGCCACTGCTGGCGGTGTGGTCTCTTCCACAGCTAATACTTTGCGTTTAGTGGGAACACCAACCGGCACTAATAATGATTTTGAATTTTGGGATGGATTGGGGATCTCAACAAAATTTCTTGGTTTTCGGTATGCTGTCACCGGCGCCGCCGCCAGCACCAGCATTACTTCTTATATCTCAAATATTGTTAGTTCAACCGGTTTTGTTCTTAACACAGTTGCTGGAGGCGGAGCCATGACTTCTTCCTCGGCCACGCTTGACCGAGCTTTGTTGGCAGTACAGAACAATGGTACCAATCAGTTTGTGGTCAGCGCCGGCGGCAATGTTTACGCTGATGAAAGTTTCATTGCCAACTCTACCGATTATGGCATTGCCGATATGGCCGAGTATGTTAATTTAGTCGCCGGCGAGACTGGCGAACCCGGCGATGTGTTGGTGGTTGATAAAATAAATTATAACAAATTCAAAAAATCTTTTTCGGCGAACACAAAAGAAGTCGCGGGCGTGATTTCCGATACCGGCGCGTTTATCATGGGCGCTTCCGGAGAAGGGCGCGCGCCGTTGGCTTTGGCCGGTTTGGTTAAAGTAAAAGTGACTGATGAAAACGGATCGGTTGAAGTTGGTGATTATTTGACCACCGCCTCCAAGCCCGGTTATGCCATGCGGTTTGACGCTGATGCCGGAGTTTCTGCCGGTCTCGTTGGTATGGCATTGGAACCGCTGGAATCAGGCGATGGCAAGGTTATAATTTTGGTAAACAAAGGATTGGCAGTTGGTAATTCAACGACCGGTCAATTAAATACTTCGCAAAATGGATCCGGTCAATTAGTTTGGGGCAATGATTTTAATTTGCATTTATTGGGTCGCAGTATTTTGGATGTTTTATCCATTAAATCCCAAGATGAAAAATGGATGATAGATGAAGATGGATATTTGGTCGTTAAAGTCAAAACACCACAAGGCGATAAAGAATTGTATGGTTTGCAATCAGGCCAAGACAAAGAAGTGGTATTTTCCGGTTCGTCGCAGTTAGAAAATGGTATAAAAAAGATTGAATTGCCGGCAATAGACAAAGAGATTGTGGATATTAACGCGGCGATTAAAGTTTCCGTCACTTTGACCGGCGATGCCAACGGCGTGTTCGTTACGGAAAAAAGCTATGAAGGATTTACCGTAAAAGAATTAAACGGCGGCGCGAGTAACGCGACTTTTGATTGGCTGGTGATTGCGAAGCGGCGGGCGGTTGAAGATGGTGATGTCGTTGAGGAATCCCCGGAAGAAATTACTGAAACACCGGTTGAGTCCGCGATAGAGGCCGCTGAGATTATTCCACCAGAAGTTGGCGCGGCCACATCAAGCGAAGAAGTTAGTAATGAACAAACAGGTAGTGAACTTCCGCCAGCAGAAAATGCGGAAGAACCAAGTGTTGAAGATCCGGAAGAAATTCCAACCGAAGGCGCGAGTCTTTGAGGTGTGGTATAATGTATTTGAAGTCTGTAAAGTCCGAAAGTCTTAAAGTCCATAAAGTTTTTTCTTCAGCAATTATGCTCGTTGGCAAATACTTTATGGACTTTATAGACTTTTTAACTTGATAAACTTATTTCTATGTCTTCTCCTCTCTATCGTCAAGCATTAAGCCATAGTTGGCGCTTAGCTTGGCAACACAAATCTTTGTGGGTCTTCGGTATGTTTGCCGCGTTTCTCGGGCAGATGGGTTTTTTAGAATTAATCAGCCGCACGAGTTTAACCGCCGCCACGCGGTTGTCTCCTTTTGGTTTGGCCGGCAGTATCTGGGCGATGGTAAAAGCGTTTGTTACCGCTGATGTGGAATGGCAAATGCCTTTGGACGCTTGGGCGTGGCTCGGCTGGCTCGTGGTATCGGTCGGCGGAATATTTTTATTATTACTTTTTGTTTCAGTGGTTTCGCAAGGCGCGCTGATTGAGGCCACAGCATTTTCCGTACGAAAGAAAAATCTACCGGATGTCGGGCGCTGTTGGCATATGGGTGTGAAGCATTTTTGGAGCTTGTTTTTAATTAACATTTTTCGTTGGGTGATTTTTTGCGGATTGGTTTTGGTTGTCAGCATCGCGGCGTTGAATGTCCTGTTGATTGGCAATTTTGCCGACGCAGTCTTGTTTATTTTGCTTTTTATTCTTGCTACAGCCGTGGGGATGGTGTTGTCATTTTTGGTGGTTTATTCGGCAGCTTATGTTGTGGTGGAAGAAAAAAAATTAGGTAAAGCGATTGAACACGCTTGGCGGTTATTTTTAGATCACTGGTTGGTTTCAATTGAGGTTGGTATAATCGTGTTGTTTTTAAATATCGTGGTCGGTGTTGTTGTGTTGTTGGGTTTCATGCTGACCTTTTTGCCCACACTAATCAGTTGGTTCATCGCGCTTTTGACTTCCAACGCGAATTTATGGACCGCGGGTTTAATCGCGGGCGCGTTTTTCTTTGTGTTGTTTGTGATTTTTGTCGGTTCGATTTTCACAGTTTTTACCACCGCGGTTTGGACTTATTTATTTATGGCCATGCATCACGTGGGCATCAAGAGCCGAATGCTACACTGGTTGAATTATCACAAAAAATAATTTATGGGGAATCTGCCGTCTATAAGTGATTTATTAAAAAAATCTAAAGGCGCGAAAGGCGCTCCGGTTTCAGATTCTGCCGCAAACGATGTCGTCGGCAAGTTCGCCAAAAAAATTGGCGAGGTGACGGTAAAGGAAAAAGAGCGTGAGGCGATGCGGTTGGCCGCGTCTTTAAACATGCCTCACATTGATTTGGATAAATTTCCAATAAGTCAGGAAGCTTTGCGCCAAGTATCGCGTGAAGATGCCGAGCGTTTAGGAACAGTTTGCTTTTATTATACTACCGAGGAGTTTCGTTTGGGTACGGTTAATTCGGAGAATGAAGAAGTGAAAGAATTGTTGCGGGGCATAAGCGAAGATTTGGGATCGGAAGGCGGTCTTTACGTGATTTCACAACACAGCTTGGAAAAAGTTTTGGAGTTATACAATCGTTTGCCGGTAATCAAGCCGATTTCTAAAGACGTTGAAGTTAAACCGGAGGATTTGGAAAAAGTGAAGGCCGGTGTATCAGACTTTGCGTCTTTTCAGGCCTTGTTGAAAAAAACTTCTACCACAGATTTGGTAACTTTACTGCTGGGGGTGGCAATGAAATTGGACGCGTCGGATTTGCATGTGGAAGCAGAAGCGGATCGGATCGTGGTGCGCGTTCGTTTAGATGGAATTTTGCACGAAGCGGCGACATTAGAAAAAGATACCTACAAACAATTGGTTTCCCGTATCAAGTTATTTTCTTCATTAAAAATAAACATTACTGACAAGCCGCAAGACGGACGATTCACAATTAAATTGACAGGTGGAGATATTGATGTGCGCGTTTCAACGATTCCAACGGTTTATGGCGAGAGCATTGTGATGCGCTTGTTGGATCAATCGCGCAAAGGATTGAATTTTGAACAGCTTGGTTTATACGGCGACGCGTTTGAAAAATTGGAACGCCAAATTGAACGACCGAATGGTATGGTGATTACCACCGGTCCGACTGGTTCAGGCAAAACCACCACGCTTTACGCGATCTTGGAAGTGTTGAACAAGCCCGGCGTGAAAATAATTACATTGGAAGATCCGGTGGAATACAAATTAGCCGGCATTAATCAAAGCCAGATTGATCATAGCAAGAATTATACTTTCGCGACCGGTTTACGTTCCATTTTACGCCAGGATCCGGATATAGTTATGGTTGGCGAAATCCGCGATTTGGAAACCGCTGATGTGGCGATTCAGGCCGCGTTAACCGGCCATTTGTTATTTTCCACGATTCATACCAACAATGCCGCCGGCACGATTCCGAGATTTTTGTCCATGGGAGTGAAGCCATTTTTATTGTCGCCGGCGTTGAACGCGGTAATCGGTCAACGTTTGGTGCGCCGGGTTTGTGAAAAATGCAAATATAAGATTGAATTGACGGCAGAGATTAAAAAAAGAGTTGAAGAGATAATTGAAAACATGCCTGATGTGGTTAAAAATGAGACAAAGAAAAAAGATTTGGTTTTTTACGAAGGCAAAGGTTGTGAAGCGTGCAACCAGCTTGGTTACAAAGGCCGAATCGGTATTTATGAGATTTTTATGATGAATCCGGCGGTGGAACAAATGATTCTTTCCGGACAAGTGTCAGAATATGAGATTGAAAAGGCCGCGATTGCCGATGGGATGGTGACAATGGTTCAGGATGGAGTGTTGAAGTCATTA
>Ga0155303_117_pt2 | contig 6828 bp, 7 predicted proteins | sample RifCSPhighO2_02_FD_106271 | JGI IMG/M metagenome (GOLD analysis project Ga0155303, IMG submission 106271) | Candidatus Magasanikbacteria bacterium RIFCSPHIGHO2_02_FULL_44_13 | reverse complement strand
GGGGGGGGCTTAAAAGCGGCCTGCCAATCGGCAATGTTACTTCGCAGATTTTCGCTAACATATATTTGAATGAATTAGACCAGTTTATCAAACATATTCTTAAAGTCAAATATTATTTCAGATACGCGGATGATTTTGTTTTGCTTGGCGGCAATCAAAATGCTCTTGAGCAGCAATTAAGCGCGATTGACAATTTTATCAAACAAGAGCTCTCGCTCTTACTCCATCCAGACAAAGTTTCAATCAAAAAATATGCGCAAGACATAGATTTTCTAGGTTATGTAATTTTGCCGCATCACATCGTTCTCCGGACAAAGACAAAAAGACGAATGTTTAAGAAGTTGGCAGAGAAAAAACAGCTTTGGCAGGCCGGCGAGATAACGGCCGAGAGTTTTAATCAAAGTTTGCAGTCGTATTTGGGTGTGTTGAAATATTGCAGGGGATTTGGTTTGGCGGAGAAATTGAGGAATGAAGCAAGAATGGACGAACAATTAAAGTAGCTTGTGGCTATTTTGTCTAATTTTATCGCTTGTGCTATAATACACCGCGTTATTAAAATGGGGATTTTATGGTAGCTTTGGAAAATAAACAAACAAAAAACATCCTTTGGTTCAAGGAGATAGAGATCAAAGACGTGCCGCTGGTGGGCGGGAAGAACGCGTCTTTGGGGGAGATGTATTCCAAACTGACCGCGAAGGGCGTTAGCGTGCCGAATGGTTTCGCGATTACCGCGAAAGCGTACCGCGATTTTTTGGCGCGCGCGAAATTAACCGAAAAAATTAAAAAGAATTTGAAAGGGCTGAATGTGACGGATGTTAAAGCTTTGGCGCAGGCGGGAAAAAAAATTAGAACCGAGATTTTGTCAGCGGAGTTTCCCAAAGAGTTAATTGAAGAAATTAAAAAATCATATCAAGAATTATCTAAGTCGGTGAACGCGAGCGATGTATCGGTTGCCGTACGTTCCAGCGCCACGGCCGAAGATTTGCCGGACGCGTCTTTCGCCGGCCAGCAAGAAACGTATTTGAATGTCCGCGGCGAGAAAGAATTGTTAATCGCGGTTAAAAAATGTTTCGCGTCGTTGTTCACCGATCGCGCGATTTCTTATCGCGAGGCTAAGGGCTTTGATCACTTGGCTGTGGCATTATCAGCCACAGTTCAACAAATGGTCAGGTCTGATTTGGGCGCGAGCGGAGTGATGTTCACGTTAGACACTGAATCCGGTTTTTCTGGCGTGGTTTTGATTAACGCGGCGTATGGTTTGGGCGAGTATGTTGTTAAAGGCCGAGTAACCCCTGATCAATTTTATGTATTTAAAGAGGGGGTTAAACAGGGTAAGAAAGCGATAATCAGCAAAATTTTAGGCAGTAAAGAAGTTAAACTTATTTACGGAAAAAAGCAAGGCACAACACAGGCGCAGGTTAAGCAAGGCGAACGCGATAAATTCGCTGTCAGCGCTGACGATGTAATTAAACTTGCCAAATGGGGGGTGCAAATTGAAGATTATTATGGCCGGGCTCAAGATATTGAATGGGCGAAAGATGGCCAAACCGGAAAATTATACATTGTTCAAGCCAGGCCGGAAACCGTTAAAGCGCGCGCGAATCATTCGGTGATTGAAAGTTATCAATTGAAAAAGAAAGGCAAAGTTTTGGTTGCCGGAATTGCGGTCGGACAAAAAATTGGCGCCGGCAAGGTGCGCGTGATTGAAAATCCGCGAGACATGAAGCAATTTAAAAAAGGCGAGATTTTAGTAACGCGGATTACCGACCCGGATTGGGAGCCGATAATGCGTCTTGCGTCAGCGATTGTTACCGAGCAGGGCGGCAAGACTAGCCACGCGGCGATTGTTTCCCGCGAGCTCGGTGTTCCGTGTCTAGTTGGCGCGAAAGACGCGCGGCAGTTATTAAAAACGGGTGATAAAGCCACGGTAAGTTGTTCGGAAGGCGATGAGGGTTTTGTTTATGCCGGTATTTTGCCGTTTGAAGTTAAGAAAACCGAGATTAAATCAATCGCTAAAACTAAAACAAAGATCATGATGAATGTCGGGGATCCGAGCAACGCATTTCAGCTTTCATTCTTGCCAAACGATGGCGTGGGACTCGCGCGCGAGGAATTTATTTTTACTAATTTTATCCGCATTCATCCACTGGCTTTAATTCACTTTAATAAACTGAAAGATAAAGCGGCAAAAAGAAAAATTGCCGCGCTGACGCGGGGTTATAAAAATAAAGAAGAATATTGCGTTGATAAATTGGCGGAAGGCATCGGCCGGATTGCTTCGTCTTTTTATCCGCGTGACGTGATTGTCCGTTTGTCTGATTTTAAAACAAACGAGTATGCCACTTTAATCGGCGGAAAGGAGTTTGAGCCCAAAGAACAAAATCCAATGCTCGGATGGCGCGGGGCCAGCCGGTATTATTCCAAAGAATATAAAGAGGCTTTCCGCTTGGAGTGCGAGGCGATTAAAAAAGCGCGCAATGATTGGGGGCTAAAAAATATAATCGTGATGGTGCCGTTTTGCCGCACTTCGGAAGAGGGCGAGAAAGTACTTTCGGTTATGGCGGATTATGGCTTGAAACGCGGCGAGAACGGTTTGCAGGTCTACGTGATGTGCGAGATTCCATCCAACGTGATTTTAGCCGAGGACTTTGCTAAGATTTTTGACGGTTTTTCCATTGGCTCTAATGATTTAACCCAGCTTACTTTGGGGGTTGACCGCGATTCCAGTTTAGTCAGCCATGTTTATGATGAAAAAAACCAGGCAGTGACGACTTTAATTCGCCAAGTTATCCACACTGCCCATAAATATAAAAGGAAAGTCGGCATTTGTGGACAAGCGCCGAGCGATTATCCGGAATTTGCCGAGTTTTTGGTTAGAGAAGGCATTGACAGTATTTCATTAAACCCGGACACGGTGGTTTCAACCCGCGAACGAATCGCTTTCGTGGAAAAGACTTTGGGTAAAATGGGCCGGCGGACCAGCGCGAAGTTTTTGGGGTTGGTGGTTTGGTTTGGTGTTCTCGGCGCGGCGTTGATCAGTTTGGGCGCTGGTTGCGGTTTTGTTGACGACAAACAAGCACAGACAGGATCTTCGTCATACTCCTCTCCGGCTGAGTTAGTAAAAAAGGTTACAGAAGTTAAAAACAAAGAGTTTAGCGAGAAAACGACGACTTTGAAAGAAAATGGTTTTGCCAATTTTACTATGCAATATCCCGTAACTTGGACCGTGGAACATTGGAATGGCGGAGTGACAGTGAAAGATTCGGATACGGGTGAATATGTGAGCGTGTTTAAACAACTGATTCAACCACCAATAAAACCGGATAAAAAACAACCGATTACTGTTGATGGTCAACCGGCGACGATTGCGGTGCTTGATGCCGCAAAAACTGGACTTTTAACGGCGATTTACGAAGTTCCACTAGGAGACGCAGTTTTAGAGATTGATGTGGCTTTGGTGGAAAACAACGACAAAATCATTCCCTCGTTTAAGTTTGTGGAAGGACAAAATTCCCTGATGCCGAATAAGTGGGATGTTTTGGAAAAACGGTTGTGCGTCCAGATGATAATCTACGCGCGGGAAAACAAAAATTCCGAATGCAAGATGTTCTCCACGCCCTGCGACGCGCCGAAGGGATGGGAAGTGTGTGGGGAGTGAGGTTGACAAATTTTGATAAGTCTTTTATTATATATCCATAATTAAACAATATTAATGATTTTATGGACACACAACCGCGCGTGGACAAATGGCAGAAACTTTTAGTGATAATTTTGGTTGCGGTGATTTTAGTGGTAATTGGGTTGGGCTGGTATATTTTTGATGTGATGAACAGCAAATTGAAGAAGTTTGAGAGTTTTACCAAAGTGTCGCTGCAAGAAGAGCTGGTGGTTGACTTGGGTGACAAGAAAGAGGGAACATTAAATTTATCAAATACCGATTCGGAAGTCGGCGGAGTGGTTGAGAAGGTTTCCAAGCACATTTTGTTGCCGACTGGAGAAATAACCGTGGCGACGGTGAATGACGCGGAAGCGTTGCGCCGACAGAATCCCCAGGCATTTAAATATATAAAGAACGGAGATCGGCTGCTTATAAGCGCCGAGGGAATCATTATGTATGATCCGATAGTTGATAAGGTGGTAGATGTGGCGCATTAAGAATTTTCACAAAAATTCACCCGAAAGGGTGATTTTTTGTGAGCTGGCAGGCAGGGATGGTTTAAAAAAATAGGCGGGTCGGACGGGACTCGAACCCGCAACTTCCGCCGTGACAGGGCGGTGCTCTAACCAGTTGAACTACCGACCCGCCTATTTTTCTATTATTTAACAGGAGCGGCAAGTTTTCGCGCTCTCTTCAGCTTATTTTTATCGCGTTTGATTTTAGCTTTTTTTCTTTCTATTTTTATAATAGCGTTGTAGGATTTTCGTCTCCCCATATTTTTGATGCTTTATGTTTTAATGTTAATAATAATACAAGGTCATGACGGGATTGTCAATAGGTTGATTTTGTAAACAAAAAAGCTCCTACGGTGTTCGGAGATGGTAAAGGGAAAAGGAGGGGGTTCCCTGCCCATCTGCCGAACGCCTCAGGAGCTTTCCAACTAATATATCATAGCAAAATTGTTGGTTTTTGTCAAGTATTATTTTACCGCTTCAACGATTTTCGCGAATGCCAGCGGATAATCTTTGGCAATCTGCGCGAGGACTTTGCGGTCAAGCTTGACCGCTTTGTTTTTCAAACTGCCCATGAATCTGCTGTAGGTCGTGCCCAGTTCGCGCACAGCCGCGTTGATCCTCACTTCCCACAACCGGCGGAAAGTTCTTTTTCTAACTCGCCGATCGCGATAAGCATGAGCGCCGGCTTTCATGGCCGCGGTCTTGGCCAGCTTAATCAAATTTTTGCGGCCCGCTTCAAAGCCTTTGGTTTTCAGCAATATATTGCGTCTGTGTTTGGCGCGTTTAACGCCGCCTTTGGCTCTAGACATAGGATTAGAGACGCATTGCAGCGTCTTTACTGTTAGGGATTAAACGTTTGGTAGAGCGAGCAGAATCGTCTTGCGCATTTCTTTTGACATTGTGTTATCAGACCGTTTATTGCGTTTGGTCTTGCCGGATTCGCGGGAATTAAAATGATCCTGCCCTTCGGCGCGTTTCAGAATTTTGACGCCCTTCTTTGATTTTTTTACAATAAATCTTTTTGAGGTTGCTTTATGGGTTTTTGCTTTCATAATTATGAAATGTTCTATTATGTCAGAAGTCTATATGATCTATCTGGAAATGTCAAGGGCTACTTCTTGGCGATAATCGCGGTGATTTGATTGGCTTGCCTGGTTGGTTCTTGCTCATAACGGATAGGCATTTTTTCCAGCAATAAATTATGAAATTTTTTAAACATCTCAAACGCCAACGAGGACTTCGCGTTCTCCCGTCCTTTGAGGATTATAACCGGCTTGACTTTGTCGCCTCGGTTTAGGAATCCTTCCGCTTGCGTCAGGCGTACTCCCATATCATGGTCGCCGATTCTTATTGAGAGGCGAATGCCTTTGACTTCGCTTTCATGCGCGTTGGCTTTTTGTTTGCGCGCCTCTTTTTCTTTTTGATATTTAAAATGGCGAAAATCAACTATTTTACAAACCGGCGGCGCTCCTTTAGGATTAATTTCCACCAAATCCATTTCCTGTTCGCGCGCCAAACTCAAAGCTTGGGTAATGGGCATCACACCGACATTATTTCCTTCCACGTCTAAAACCCGCACTTCAGTCGCGACAATGCGTTCGTTGGTGTTGAAATGGGGGATAATCGGCTTATCAGGTCTTTTTTTACGGGAGATTCTCATAACTTCTAAGTGGAGATGCCGGGAATTGAACCCGGGTCTGAATGGGTTAATAGAACAGACTACATGTTTAGCCGCTTTGGCAATTCGCCGTTGCTTAAAGAAGCGGCCAAAAAGCGACGACTAGCCATAATTAACTTTCAGATTAAACCGTTATGGCGGCGGTCCAATCCTACTCTCGCTGGGTTTACACCGTTTATCCGTTAGCGAGTATAGCGGAGACGATGGCCGAAGCGATTAAGCGACGGCTGTTGCAAAGGTCGGAACGCTAAAGGCGTTAGCCAAAGCATTCTTCACTTTTGATACAAAATTGACATTTGTATGTCGCGCTATGTGATTTACGAGGATCAGCGCTTCCTCGACATGCCTGTGCCGATTAACTTATTCCATTCATCGAGTCCTTTCATCCCCGTAAAGCCCGCCTTACTTCTATGTCGGTTTCTCGCTTTTTTATCGTCCGGCGTTTGTCATACTGCTTTTTGCCGCGGGCGATGGCGATTTCCAACTTAATATGACGACCCTTATTATATAACGAAAGCGGGACGATTGTCAAGCCCTTTTGCTCCAGTTTTCCTCTTAAATAATTGATTTCCGGTTGTTTTAAGAGTAGTGGACGACTGCGTTCCGGATCATAATCTTTCAGTTGTCCGGCGAATTTGTATTTTGGTATGTGAGCATTTGTCAGCAAAGCTTGGTTGCCATGAAGCGTTATGTAGGCGCTTTTTAGGCTGGCGTGTCCGGTTCGGATTGACTTCGTCTCTTGTCCGGTTAATAATAAACCAGCCTCAAGCTTTTCCATGATTTCATAATCAAACTCCACCCTTTTGTTTTCGGCGTAATTTTTCATGGGTATATTATTACAGGTATTTTGTATTTTGTCCATTTATATAGTATAATATGTTAGAAAATCCAGCGTTGTTTATACTCTTATCAATATTTATCACAAGGGTTCTGTCATTGCGAGCCTTAGTGCCTTTAGCCGCGAGCGAAGCGTGGCG
>Ga0155303_125_pt1 | contig 7862 bp, 10 predicted proteins | sample RifCSPhighO2_02_FD_106271 | JGI IMG/M metagenome (GOLD analysis project Ga0155303, IMG submission 106271) | Candidatus Magasanikbacteria bacterium RIFCSPHIGHO2_02_FULL_44_13 | reverse complement strand
TTTTATCTGGAAAAAAAATATTTTGGTTATTACCACTCACCGCGTTGTTGATATTGACCAGCGCGGTTTTTTTGATAAAGAAGTTTCCGATGTGCCCTATAGTCAAATTGAAGATGTTTCAGGCAGGATAAAAGGGTTTTGGGGCACGATTTTTCGTTATGGCAATTTACAGATTCAAACCGGCAATAGCAATGTCCAAATTGTGGTTGAAAAAATCAAACAGCCGGTTTACTTGCAACAAGAAATTAACGAATTGCGGGAACGATACTTAAAATGATATAATATATCCATGCAACGTGAAAAACAGAGTTTTTTAAAGCGTTTTTTTGGATCACGCCTATTTTTGCTAATAGCGTTGATTTGTGCTATTTTAGTCGCGATTGGTTATGGACGGGCGTATTATCAAGATTATAAAATTAGGCAAGAAATCAACGCTTTACAAGACGAAGTCAAGCGATTGGAATACAAGAAGCTTGAATCAATGGAGATTTTGAAGTATGTTACCTCTGACGCTTTTGTGGAGGAAAAGGCGCGCACCGAGTTGAATTTGAAGAAACCCGGTGAAAATGTTATGGTGGTAACTAACCCTGAAGTGGAAGTCAAACCAAGCCAAGAAAGCAAAGAAGAGAAACCCCGCTTGAACAATCCGACTAAATGGTGGTATTATTTTACTCGGCATGAGTTGCCAAAAATTAACAATTGACAAATTATTTACTAATTTAATTTTATGGACGAGCAAAACAATCAGGGGGCGGAGGTCGAGAAATCAACCGAGGCAGAGCAAAAGCCGTTATCGTGTTGCGTTAAATCAAAAAAACTGACAAACGCGCAGATTTTTGGTTTGGGAGTTGTAAGTATTTTAGTGGTCGTGGCGTTAGTGTTTTTGGGTTGGGTGAAATATTCAACGAAGCAATTGTCGGAGAATAAGGCGGTATTGGCGACAGCGAAATTTTTACAATTGCCGGCAGTAAAAATTAACGGCTTAAAAATTACTTACGCGGACTATATTGACGATTTGGGCACGATAAAAAAATTCTATGCCAGCCAAAGCGAAGTTCCAGAAATTACCAATGAGCAGAAATCCGACCAAGTGATTAGCAGTTTGATGGCGAACGTGATAATCGCTGATTTGGCAAAAAAATTAAAAGTAACGGTTGAGGAGTCTGATATAACAGAAATGAAAGCGAGGATAATCGAACAGCTTGGTTCGGAAGAGGATGCGGAAAAAGAGTTGAATGAAAAATATGGCTGGACATTGGCAAAATATGTGGAAAGAGTGATTGAGCCGTTGATTTTGGAACAAAAAACACAGAAGGTGTTTTCTGAAAGCGTAGACGAGGCGTACACGAAGTTTACAGTTCCGGAAGTTAGAGCCACCCACATTTTGTTCAAAGTGGAAACTGAAAAAGACGACGCTAAAGTCAAAAAACAAGCGGAAAGCGTGTTAAAACGGATTAAAGCCGGCGAAGATTTTGCTAAACTCGCGGCAGAGTTCGGTTCTGACGGCACGAAAGACGCTGGCGGTGATTTAGGCTGGTTCGGCAAAGGCGTTATGGTACCGGAATTTGAGAAAGCGGTGTTTGCTTTAGAAAAGGGCCAGTTAGGCGAGAGTTTAGTCAGGACTCAATTCGGTTACCACATTGTAAAGGTTGATGACAAAAGAACCGTTCCGGATTTCATCAGAACCGTTCCGGATTTCATCGCTTTTACGGATGACATCATCAAGAATGCTAAAGTAAAGTTCTACATTCCTATTCATAATCCGTTTGAGGCTGTGAAAGAGTGAAAGTGAGTAATGTTAGAAATTAAAAGATCATAAGATCGCGCCACCTCGTGATATATGGGGTTGCGATGCGGAATTAGTACAGTGGTAGTATACCGGCTTCCCAAGCCGGGGATGCGGGTTCGATTCCCGTATTCCGCTCATAACGGTAAACGGGGGATTTTCGGCGACAATCGCCCACGGATTTTCCCACAACCACAACACTTTCCGCCCGAACAGGCGGAAGTCCGAGCCAATTTTTTGCACGACACGACGTTTCGATTCCACATTTTCACCGATTACGATATTTTGGGCTTGGTTTGCTTCTAAAATCCAATTTCTAAAGAGTCCGAGCCAATTATTTCCTCCGGCTTTCAGCTCTTCGTTAATCTCAACTTTCCGGTTGATCATTTTTTGTTTTGCGGCGGTGTATTCTTCATTCGTAATAGCATGTTCTAGGTACGCATCAAGCAGAGCCGCCTGTTTTTCTTCCAGCATTTTAAATTCTGCTTTCAGTTTTGCACTGTCGGCTCCGCTTTTAGTCGCGTACTCTTTGTTATCTTCATCCCACCGCCGCAACCACTCATTTTTTACTTCGTCGCTAAAAGCAACTTTTTGAATAATAGAATCAATCTGTTTCACCAGCTCTTTTTGTTCGACATACTTCTGCCGGCAAACCCTTTGTTTTTTAGTACAGCGGTAATAAATATATTCCTTTCCTGAAGGCTTAATTTTCTTTTCGGCAGTTATCGATCTACCACATTCCCCGCACTTCAAAAGTCGTAGAAAAGGAAAATTCTTCACTTTTTCAGGGTGTACGGGTTTGCCGTTCTGTTTCATTGCTTCTTGCACTGTATCAAAAAGTTGTTTGGAAATAATTGGCTCGTGAGTTCCCTGGTACATTTCGCCGAGCACCACAAACACGCCATAGTAGATTGGGTTTTGAAGCATTGCATGAATTCTGCCAAGTGTTAGAGCTTCGGTGGTGCGGCGGCTAACCAAGCCCAAAGAAAATGACAATTTTTGGATCTCCTCAATGGTAAAATTGCCCGTGGCGTAGGCCTCGAACATCTTTAGTACTATTTGCCACCTTTCAGGGTCTTTGACTACTGTATGGTGTCTTAATTCGTTTAAATAGCCTACGGGCGCAAGGCCCGGCCTTTCGCCACGGCGCAATTTTTGCCTTAATCCACGCTTTACATTTTCCGACAGATTATCTATATAGTATTTGGACTGTCCAAAAGCGATATTAAGCATAAATTTACCTTGGGGCGTGGCGTCAAACCAAAAGGTAGGGAATTTAAGCCCCACAATCTTCATGGTATCAATCAGATAAATAATTTTTCCACCATCCACGGAATTGCGGGCTAGCCGGTCTGGGTGCCACGATAAAATTCCGTACCCGCCCCCAACGTCAATTTTATCCATCATTTTATTAAAAATGGGGCGGCCCGGAATTTTTGCGGTTTTGCTTTCTATGAATTCTTCAATAATTTCTAATTTTTCTTTTTCTGCAAACTCCCGCAATTCCGTGATCTGGGATTCTATGGATAAAACTTGCCGATCATCTTCATCGGTAGACTTGCGGGCGTAGAGGTAGTATTGCATAGTGGAAAAATTATTAATCTGATATCGCTTTTGGGCAAAAATTGTCGATCAAAGGATGGTGAAAATGTGGAATGTTCGCCAAAGCGAATGGCAAAAAATTGGCTGCGCACATACGTGCGCCCCCCGCCGTGGCGGGGGCGGACTTCCGCCTGTTCGGGCGGAAAGTGTTGTGGTTGTGGGAAAATCCGTGGGCGATTGTCGCCGAAAATCCCCCGTTTACCGTTATGAGCCGGACGTACGAAAAAGTTCGGACGTTTTTTAAGGGGGGCTAAGGTGTAAGGGCTTCGCCGCCCCTACGACCCCGCCAAAGGTAAAATCATCTTACTCGGGCGGGCAAAAAGGAAGGGGTTTAAGGGGAGGGAATTTTTGCCCGCCCGTTCGCTCGCCCGACTTGTCCGCCGTAGCTTTAGCGGAGGTGGAGGGGTGTTGTTTCGTATTGGTGCGAACCAATGCGCCGCCCGTCCAAACGACGCAACCGCCAATTTTATTAGAAACGCGCTTGCCCCTGCCCGCCCCTGCGCGCGCGTTGGGCTAAGGAAGGCTCCCCAGTGCGTTGTATTATATAGCAACCTTGTAAAAAAGTACAATTAGTAGTAAAATGTGCATAACTTTATGACAACAATTTCTCAAAAATTAGGGGATAATATACGGAAAATCCGGGAAGAAAAAGGTATGTCCCAAGCTGATATTTGCCGAATTACCGAAATGGATAGGGGATACATTAGCAGAGTTGAAAACGGATCAAAAAATCCGACAATTTCAAATTTGGAGAAAATAGCGAAGGCATTGGGCGTTAAGCCAGATGAATTATTGAAATAATATGCAAAATTTATCAGAAGAACAAATAGCTGAGCCACAAGTTGATCCTTATCTAGAATCAGCAAAAACCTTTCATCTTGAAATGCCTCCTTATCATAGTTTCGATTTATCACTTCAAGCGGATTCTGCAAAGATTTATAAAATTTTGACCAATCGGGGAACGATAGATGCATATTGTATTTGGTGTGATAAGGATGGTGTATTTAATGCCCACAATTTTTTATCAGATAACATTGCTGTACCTTCTTGGACCACGCGGCATGATGGGTTAATTGAGATTGAATACCACTGTGCTCGTAATAGGTCCCACGCTTATCACACTTACTATTTCAAGGCGGGTAATTTTCTTGCAAAAGTTGGACAGTTTCCCTCAGTGGCTGATTTCCAAATTCCTCAAGCACAAGCATACAAAAAAATTCTCGATGGGGAACAATATAAAGAATTTACCCGTGGTATTGGACTTGCGGCGCATGGTGTCGGCATCGGCTCGTTTGTTTATTTACGTCGTATTTTTGAAAATCTTATTGAGGAAGCACATGCGAAAGCACAGGCAGAAAATAAAGAATTTTCGAACGATCAATATCTGAAAGCAAGGATGGACGAAAAGATTAAAATGGTGAAAGAGTATCTACCAGAATTTTTGGTAGAAAATCGAAGCCTATATGCGATATTAAGCACTGGAATTCACGATTTAACGGAAGATGAATGTTTGAAATATTTTGAAACGGTCAAAATAGGTATCGAACAGATTCTCGACGAGAAAATCATACAGAAAGAAAAAGCTGATAAAGCAAAAAAAGCACGCGAGGCTATTCAGAAAGTACATGGACAGATATCAAATGCTAAATAATTTTGTTTTAAATTTTGAAATATGACAATTGATTCCCAAGGACCCTATCGCACACCAGGAAATGTTGTCCCCGAGAAATTAGGACTTAAGGAAGCCGCTAAGGTAGCTGGCGCAATGCGTGGTTTTTTAGAAGAAAAAAGAAAAATTGTTGAAAACATTTCTCGTGATGAGTACGAAGAGGCCTTTAGAGCAATCCAACGATTACAAGAACTGACAGAAAATGAGTCTGTTGCTGGTGAAATGCTTTTAAGTTTTATAAGACTTGTGTTGGGATTGCTGGTTGATACAATAAACACAGCGCAAGTAATAAAAAATCCCCGTCTATTTCAATCTCCTGACAAGCTATTGGCACAGCCAGTGGATCTTCTTACAACCGCTCGCAGTGAGCTTAAAAGACTTCAATTAAATGGCAGAAGAGTTCGAAAAGAGGAATCAAAAAAGTTGCTTTTATCAGAGTCAAAAAAGCCAAAATTATTAGAATAACTACCGTATGTCAGATCAAGAAAGACGCATGGGTTGCCTAGTGTGCGGGTCGAATGGAAATTGCGAACACACCAAAGCCAGGAGTAAAGAAAATAATTCTGGTGATGTTTTGGTCGTGCAAGAAGATGTCCCGCCAGGATTAACTCAGAACGATATTGTTACCAGACAAGAACACCCTGAAACAGCTCTGCTGGTTGCGGCAAGACAAAAAATAGAAATAATTGCCACGGCCAGTACTGTGCCAACTTTGCTCGCTCAGGGCGGAGAGTCGCTTGTTTTTGACCGAGGTGAAACGGTCTTAAAAGTAGCCAAAAGAAATGATGTCGGTTATCTAAATGTGTGGGCAGAAAATAAAAAACTGTTTGAGATTATAAAAAAATATCTTGGTGATTTTATTCCAACTACAACTTTTTACGAATCATTTACCGGGCCAGGAATCCCAGAGGAGGTAAGCGGTCATGCCGCAGTTGAACAAAGAAAGATTCAGGGCAATCATTTGAACGAACTGAACGGAGATGAAATGAAGAACCCGGTCTTGCTCAAACGTCTAGCAGATTTAATGGAAGCTGTTATTAAATTATGTCAGGACGAAGATGTAGTTATTGATTGGTACGGTACACAACCAGATACCAAAACTGGGATGGGGGTAATGAATTCTGGCAATGTAATGATTGAGAATGATATGCCGTATCTTGTTGATCTTCAGCCCATCCCGCCAGTAAGTGTAACAAAGGCGTTAACATCAATACTATGGTTCATAAAGAAGAAAGATTTACGTGGCTACTTGTCATACTGCAGAGACGCTATCCATGCAAAATTTTTTCGCGCTTTAACAAAGAGGGTTTATGCCACCGCCATGCCCAAAATGGTAGGACAAATACGTGGGCAGCTGGAAATTTTATGAAAAGACCAAAAATTATCGAGGATATCACTCCCAATTTAGAATGGGACAGTAAAAAAATATGGAGGCTCGATCTGCCGGTACAAGAAATGAGCATCAAACATCTTATTTGGCATTTTGATCTTCCGTTCTGGGAAAAGGAAGGAACGGACGATTGGAATTTAACACCTTGGGAACTTATCAAAAATCCTGAAAATGAGCCGTCTCATTACGCCAAAATCCAACAGGCCGACTTAAAATATCCTCTTGAAATTATAGAATACAAAGGGCGATACAGAATACTTGATGGCATTCATCGATTGGCAAAGGCCTATATGAATGGTTTAAAAGTGGTGTCTGTGCGCATAATTCCGGAAAATAGATTTAAAGAAATAGTAAAGTATTATCCGCATGCCAAAAGCTAAACCATACATGCAACTAAAGCCGAGCGAACAGATTGTGGCCGGCATCTTGAAAGAATATGATTTGATACATCGTGCTTTTAAAATTTTTCCGCACGGTATAGAGAACACTTCGCTATTTATTTTAACTAATAAAAGGAAATACGTTTTAAGAATCTACCGCAAGAATAGAAAAACTGTTAAGGACATACAGCAGGAATTAACTTTTATGGAATTCTTGCGGGACGCCAATATTCCCGTGCCTCAGGTGTTTAAGAATAAGCACGGTACATATGTAACACGGTATAAAACCAGTACGACACTATGGAGTTGTATCTTACAAGAATTTGCTCAAGGCAGTCATCCAAAAAAATATTCTCTTAAAACTATAGAAAAACTTGCCGCCACACAAGCGCGCATGCATGTGCTGGGTAAAGAATTTGCAAAAAGAGTACCCGCACAGCCGTATTGGGTGCATCTTCGAGAAAAATCATTCTCACCCTTTATAAAAATTTCTAAACTTAAATCGGCAACTATTAAAGATTTTGTTGTTCGTGCGAAAAAATGCGCCTATGCACTACCAAAAAATCTGCCGATCGCCTATAACCACATGGATATTACCCACGATAATATTTTGGTAAAAAATGAAGCGGTTACCGCCGTGCTTGATTTTGATGATGCATGTCTCGCGCCCACTGTTATTTGTTTAGGGTACACGTTATGGGACATAATATATATTACTAGAAAAGTGCAACCTATTTTTAGCTATCTAGCCGCCTACACAAAACACCGGCCATTAACCATGCTTGAGCGCCGCACGTTAAAAGACATTCTGCTATTTAGAAACTACGTGATTGGCACAATGGAAATAATGTTTTATGGAGAAAAGGGTAATGACGTAAAGCCGATATTAAAGTTTGAAAAAATGATCAGTGAACTGAATAGCGAGCTTTTGGTATCACGGTTGACTTAAAGCGCCATCTTTTGTATCATTCCACCACTTTGAGCTTACAAAAGGTGAACGCGGGCGGCGCGCGCTAAAAAGCGCACGAAACAACA
>Ga0155303_129_pt1 | contig 8080 bp, 6 predicted proteins | sample RifCSPhighO2_02_FD_106271 | JGI IMG/M metagenome (GOLD analysis project Ga0155303, IMG submission 106271) | Candidatus Magasanikbacteria bacterium RIFCSPHIGHO2_02_FULL_44_13 | reverse complement strand
TGATGCTTTAAATCAGCGCCGGATAGACAAGATGATGCTGGATTTGGACGGCACAGACAACAAAAGCAAGCTCGGCGCGAACGCGATTTTGGCGGTTTCAATGGCAGTTTGCCGAGCCGCGGCCGGTTCTTGCGGTTTGCCTTTGTATAAATATTTAAGAAAGACTTTTACTTTGCCGGAGCGAGGCTGGCGGATGCCAATTCCGACCATGAATATTTTGAACGGCGGGCGGCACGCGGATAATAATTTATCCATTCAGGAGTTCATGATTATTCCGCTTAACAAACAATTCAGCGAACGGATAAGAATGGGTTCGCAGATTTTTCATTCTCTTTCAGCGATTTTGAGTCAGAAAGGATATTCCACCGGCGTTGGCGATGAAGGCGGGTTTGCGCCGGACCTGTTGAATAACGAGCGCGCGATTCAGTTGATTATGCAAGCGATAAAAGCGGCTGGTTTTGTGCCTGGAAAACAGGTGTTTGTTGGATTAGACGTGGCCGCGTCGGAATTTTATCGCCATGGCCGATATTATTTTGAAAGCAAAAAGCAGGGCTACACTGCCGAAAAAATGACGCGGGTTTTTGACGGTTGGGTAAAGAAATATCCGCTTTTATCCATTGAAGATGGTTTAGCCGAAGACGATTGGGATAATTGGAAAACACTCACGCGCCAGCTCGGGCGGAGAACCACCTTAGTCGGCGATGATTTATTTGTTACTGATGTTAAACGATTGCAAAAGGGAATAAACGAGAAAGTAGCTAACGCAATTTTGATCAAATTAAACCAGATCGGTTCAGTGTCAGAAACCATTGACGCGATTTATTTGGCCAAGAAAAATAATTACAAAGTCTCTATTTCTCATCGTTCCGGCGAGACTGCTGACACTTTTATCGCCGACCTCGCGGTTGCGGTTAATTCCGATTTTATCAAGAGCGGCTCTTTAAGTCGTTCAGAAAGAGTGGAGAAGTATAATCGGTTGATGAAAATAGAGAATGAAATTGGAAACTAAAAGTGGTGTAATAATCTTACTGTGAAGGAGAAAATAAAAAAAATCAGAAAATGTTCGCTGTGCCGACAAACTGGTCATACCAAAAAGAATTGTTCGGCACGCGCAAAAAATACGAGCGGAAAGTTCGTGTTGGTTGGCGTACGGCAAACACATCAAAAATCGCCGCATGTTATTAATTTAAAAAATGATAAACCAGCGTCAATTTGGAACGACGTGGAGGTGTTTAGTGAAAAAAAAGTTGAACCGATAAGGCGAGAGGTTGTAGATTTGGCGGGTATAGTGAGGGACCACGCCCACGAATATACGACCACTAATAACACTAATACTAAGAAAAGAATATTGTTTAATTTTGTGTCTCCTATCTCTTATCTCCTATCTCTTATCTCCATTTTAATCAAGCGTCGGTTTGCTGGGATAAAGAATGGTTTATCGAATAGCATCAATGAAATTAGAGATAGAATTACGTCAATATTTACTTTCAAAAAGTTTGCTTACAGTGTTATAGCAGTTGCGCTCTTGGTCGCGTTGCCTTTCCCCGCCGTCGGCTATTACTCCAGTGTGAAAGACACTAGCGCGCGAGTGGTGGAGGCGAGCACGAACGCGTTTCTTTCACTGCAATCATCAACTGTCGCGGCGATGAATGCGGATTTGGGACAGGCTGAATATGATTTAAACGCGGCGTTAGAATCTTTTCAAACCGCCAACTTAATTTTAGATAAAGAACATCGCGCCTTGCGATATGTGGCTAGCATGTTGCCGATTATCGGCCGGCAAGTTAAAAGCCGTCAGCATTTGTTAGTCGCCGGGCATCATTTGGCGCTGGGCAATACTTATTTAGTCAAGGGAATAGAGGAAATTAATAAGCAAAGCGCGTTATCATTAGGAGATAAGATCGAACTTTTGGCTAATTATTTACGCAACGCCGCGCCGCAATATGAAGAAGCGTTGGCAGAATTGAGTGGAGTGTCGGCGGAAGTCGTGCCGGTAGAATATCAAGAATCATTCGGGGATTTTAAATTACTTTTTGCCGCCTTTGTCAATGATTTGCGCGATTTAACCGGCTTGGCGGACGCGCTGGAAACCGGTTTTGGCCATGATCAGTTAAGGCGCTATTTATTGGTTTTTCAAAACAACAACGAATTGCGGCCGACCGGCGGATTTATTGGGAGCTTCGCGCTGTTAGACGCGCAAAAAGGCAAGATTGTAAATTTGGATATTCCGGGCGGCGGCACTTATGATTTACAAGGGCAGCTTGATGCGTATGTAAAGCCGCCGTTGCCTTTGCAATTATTAAATAAACGTTGGGAATTTCAAGACGCGAATTGGTTCCCGGATTTTCCAACGGCCGCGAAAAAAATGGAATGGTTTTATCAACACGGCCGCGGCGCGACAGTTGACGGTGTAATCGCGGTTAACGCCACGGTTTTAGAACGGCTGTTGTCGGTGCTGGGTCCGGCGCAAAGCGCGGATAAAAATTTAGTTATCGCCAGCTCTGACGCGGTGGAAAAATTACAGCGACAAATTGAGTTTGATTATGACAAAAATGAAAACAAGCCAAAAGAAATTTTGTCAGAATTAGCCCCGCAAATTTTAGCCGGGTTCGGTAATTTAGACACGATTGGCGTAATGCGTTTGGTTAGCGAGCTGGAAGACGCATTGCGGAAAAAAGAAATTCAATTATATTTTAATGACGAGTCGGCGCAAGCCAAAATTGTTGAGTTTGGTTGGGCAGGCGGGATTAATTCCGTGGTCGCCGGTCAGGATTATTTATCAGTTATCAACACCAATATCCACGGCCAGAAGTCAGACGCTAAAATTAAACAATCAATTGAACACCAAGCCGTGGTTCAGCCGGACGGATCCATTATTGACACAGTGTTTGTGCGCCGCGCGCATAGCGGTATTGCCGGCGTGCCGCTTTATGGCGTAAACAACGTTGACTACCTAAGAATTTATGTGCCGGAGGGGTCGGAGTTGTTAGAAGCCGGTGGTTTTACTTTTCCGCCCGAGGATGTTTTCAAGGTCCCAGAGGATTGGTACAAAGATGATGTTGATTTGGCGGCTCAAGAAAGAGAAATCGGTATTCATCCGCAGAGCGGCACGCGGATAACCAGTGAGTTTGGCAAAAATGTTTTTGGCAATTGGGTGATGGTCGCTCCCGGCAATACCGTGACCGCGTATTTTGTCTATCGTCTGCCGTTTAAAGCCGGTTCGCGCTACAGCTTGCTCGCGCAGAAACAATCCGGCATAGAAAGCGATTTCACCACCCAAGTGATTTATCCGGACGGCTGGTCGCCGGTATGGTCAGCGGATGAGGGAATGCAACTGGCGTCCAACGGTGCGTCTTACAGCGGAAAATTGAGCGAAGATAAAGTTGTTGGAGTAGTAATGAATGGCAAGAAATAATTTTTTTTGGAAGTCCCCCTCCTCGTAGGCTTCGGCTCTGAGCTCAGCCGAACGAGAGAGGGGTTGGGGTGAGGTCTCGGCGAGTGTGTGGTCAGATAACTTCTTTAAATTTGCAAGCAAACGTTCGTTGAGACCTCACTCTGTCTCTCTCCTACGAGGAGAGAGGACGTATTAACACTCATCAAATTTTATACTATGCCTGTTAAAAAAAATAGACAAGACACCAACGCGCCACAGTTTACTAAAATTGATCTGGAAATTCCTGCGGAAGAAAAGCCGGCGGCCGAACCGGTCAAAATCCGGCGCAGAAAAATTACTGTTGAGCCGGAAAAAAAGTCGGGGTTTGGTCTACCCAAAAAAGAAGAAAAAAAAATCAATCGCGAGTTGCGCGAGATTTATGAAAATGACGATGGCAGTATGCCGGATATGTCAGATTTTAAAACAAAAAAACGCGGCCGGTTTTCCGCTTTTGTCACTTTACTGATTGCCTGCGTCTTTTTGGGAGCAGTGGCATGGGCGGGGTTTTTCGTGTTTCAGCCTTCGGCTGGATTTAAAGAAAAAGACGTGGTTTTGTCAGTGGCTGGAGAAGAAGAGATAGTTTATGGGCAAGAGATAAATTACCGCATACGTTATCGCAACAATCAGGGCGCGTCTCTGGCTAAAGTGATTTTGCAAGTTCGCTATCCTGAAGGTTTTGTTTTTACGGACAGCAGCCAAGCGCCGTCCAATGAAAAAAAAGACGAATGGGATTTGGGGACGTTAAACAAGCAAGATAGCGGGTATATAGATATTAGAGGGAAATTATATGGCAGTTTGGGCGATAAGCAATCATTGCGCGCGTTTTTGAATTACACGCCGGAGAATTTCAGTTCGGAATTTCAGGCCGTGGCCGCGTTTAACATCGAAATAAAAGAAGCGCCATTGGCTATAACGGTTTTCGGTCCGACAGAAGCGTCAGCCGGATCAGAAGTGGAATTTAAAATTGATTTGGAAAATAAGATTGAAACTGATTTGCCCGCTTTGTTTTTGGCGATAGAGCCGGTCGGTGGTTTTAACAAGACGACCAGCACATTGAGCAGTGTGCCGGATGATCAATATCGCTGGGATTTATCAGGTTGGCAGGATGGGCAGATTTTAGTGCGCGGAAAGTTTAATCCGGCTATCGGTGATGAAAATGTGGAAATGGTGTTTAGGCTTTTGGGTGAAAAACCCGGTTCTAACGCGGCCGATCTATACATTGTTTACGCGACCAAAGCGTTGGTAAAAATGCTGAAAACCGATTTGTCAGCCAGCGTAGCGATTAATGGCGCGATGGATAATTTATCGGTTCAACCCGGAGAAAATTTGAATACCAGTTTAATAATAAAAAATGGCGGTCAATCAGCGATAAAGAATTTGCGGGTAAAACTTGTTTATGAGACACCATCTTTTGATAACAAGAGCTTGCTGGATTGGAAAAAGATAGACGACGCGAATGATGGCGCAATAACCGGCGAGCAGATTAATGACCAGACTCGGCGCGGAGCAATCACTTGGGCTGATAAACAGTTGCCGAGCCTTAAGCAATTAGATTCAGGCAAAGAAGTTTTGTTGGATTTGAAAATTCCACTTAAAAACGCGGTGGATTTAGACCTTACAAAGTTCGTCGGGTATTCAATCACGGCAATGGTGGAAGTGAAGTATCAAGACGGAGCGGAAACAAAAATTATTTCCGGGAATAAAATAAATTTGACGGTTAATTCAGACTTGTGGCTTACGGTTTCCGACAAAGTCGTTGAGGACGCGCAAGGAGTAAAGGGGCAAGAAATGCATTCGGTTAGCTGGGTGCTGAATAATACTTTTCATGATTTAAAAAATATTGAATTGCGGGCGGATATTTATAATATAGATTGGCTGCCGGAAGAGGCGCAAGTCGTGCCGGCCGGCAAGTTTGAGTGGGATAAGGCCAATACCGAGGTGGTTTGGAAAATTGAAACAATACCCACGAGTGTTGATGTTTTGGCTTTGCAATTCGGTTTGGTTCTTAAAAACAAAAATTCCTCGCAAACGAATTTAACTTCCAAAGTAAAAATCACGGCCGAAGACACGGTCACCGGCCAACAGATAATTTTGTCGGGGGATGAGGTGTTGTTAAATTGAATGTAAGGTAAGAAATTGTTCGTACACAAGTCCCGTCAGGGACGCTAGATAATAGCCAGGCACTTCAGTGCCTGGGATAAATCACCGTTTAAAATTCAGTCCCGTAGGGACGACACAAGTACATGTCTAACACCTATTCCAATTTATTGTTTCATGCGATTTTTAGCACCAAAGAAAGAGCAAAATTATTATCTAAAGATTCTTCCAGGCACTAAAGTGCCTGGCTACTATCTGTCGCCCCTTTTGGGGCTAAAAACGAATGGACAGTTTTAGTATATGGAAACAGCAAGTCCCTATCTGGACTTTTGTGTGAATATTTACAGAATAAAAAAGACCCATTCGGGTCTTTTTTAATGTTTTTAAAATTTAGGATGGAAGGGGAGGGCGACAGGAGTCAGCGCCTCCCCACGGCTCTTGTTCAGTCTCGGAGAATCTTCTCAAAGAATTCAGCGACATCGCGATACTTTTCATTTTTTTTCACCTTATCTATAATTGCCAAAGCTGTGCGTTTACCGTAGCGTTTTACTTTCGCCTGTCCCTTGGGAGGAAGCGAGTCGTAAACGTCAGCCAGCATGAGAATTCCCTTAATCATCAATAGGATAGTTAGGGCAACTATCACTAACAACACAATTAAAATGGCGCCGCCACGAGGCAACGCAACGAGACCGACCAATATGCCGAAAAGAGCGAACCAGATACCGTAGTTCAGGAATTTATCCAAGTTCATCTTTACCTCCTTTTTGGTTAATGAACTGTTTTTAGCATAACAAATAAAAAACACCCTGTCAAGCTCATTTGAGTGGTGACAGGGTATTTTATCTAACATTTTTTTTTGGTATCTGTGCCCTCGGCAGGAGTCGAACCCACATCACCAGGTTCGAAGCCTGGTGTCCTATCCATTGAACGACGAGGGCAAAGTGTGGGTCGCGTGGGGATCGAACCCACGACCTTATCCTTAAGAGGGATCTGCTCTACCAGCTGAGCTAGCGACCCGGTTCAAAAAATCAAAAAAACCACAAATCAAGAAATCAAAGCGGACCGTAAATTGTTTTTTTGTTTTCTTGATTTATTGATTTTTTGTTATATTGGATCTCCTGAACTTCGTTTGAGAATATGAATTTTTGGCCCTTTCCATCCTTTGACTTTGACGGCGGCTTCGGCGGCTTCGGTTTGGGCTTCTTGTTTGCTGCTGCCTTCGCCGGCGGCTACCAATTCTTTGTCTAAAAATACCCCCACCCGGAAAACTTTGTTGTGGTCTGGGCCTTCTTCATGAAGGACGCGGTAGGTAGGGGTAGTGCCCAAAAGTTCCTGAGCGGATTCTTGGAAACGGCTCTTGGCATCGAGGTAGAGTCCTTGTTCTAGGACATCCGGCAACTTGGTGATGACCCAGCGGGTTACAAATTGGCGGGTAATGTCGTAGCCCTGATCAAGATAAATAGCGCCAATGAGGGCTTCGATGGTGTTGGCCATGATGTAGTCCCTGGCTTTGGTGCCGGCATCCTTGGCTTCGCCATGGCTTAGGAAAAGATATGGCTCCATGCCAATTTCGTAGGCAATAGTGGCCAAAATTTTGGCGTTTACCAAGGCGGCACGCCAGTTGGTGAGCTCACCTTCGGGGTTCGCGTACTCCTCAAAAAGGAATTCGGTAACAATTAATTCAAGCACCGCATCACCTAAAAATTCTAAGCGTTCATTGTGGCCGAGTGGAAATTCATGGTGCTCGTTTAGATACGAGCGATGCACAAAAGCCTGCACCAGAAGTTCTTTGCGTTTGAAGATGATGCCGATTTTTTCTTCCAACGTTGGGAATTTTTTTTCAGTGACTTCGGGTAAGGAATAAAGTGATTCCATAAGAGATAGATTTACCTCCTATCTCCTGCCTCTTGGATTTACCACGAGGAATGAGATACGAGACAGTAATTAAATTAAGTTGTGGTATCTTTGGTGTCGGGAACAGCGGGTCCTTCTCCTTTCACCAAGTCATTATACATTGATCCAAGCACCCCGTTTACAAATCTTCCGGAAGAAGCCCCACCGAAGCTTTTGGCAAGTTCGATAGCTTCATTGATGGCAACTTTGGGCGGTACATCTCGGAGAACTTTCAGCTCGAGAACGCCCAGGCGCAAAATATTTCTATCAACAATCGTGATTTGGCCAATCGGCCAGCTCGGAGCATAGCGGCTAATAAGCTCGTCGATTTCCGATAAATGATCAATGGCGCCGTCGACAAGGGCAATGGTAAACTCATTCTCCTCGAGTCCCGGACCAAATTCTTTAAGATTGTGTTCAACAATTGCCGGCAGAACCCCGGTCGGGTTGCCGCGAAAATCCCACTCAAATAATGATTGGAGTGCGATGGAACGAGCGAGATGACGATTGGCCATAAAATGATTCAAAACGTAAACTCAAAGCTGAAGCGCAAGAGTTTATTTTGTTTTGTTGGAAGTTTTGGAAGTCTTTTCCATCTTCACAACCTGGCGGCCTCGGTAGGTACCGCAAAAAGCGCAGACGCGGTGCGGAAGGGTA
>Ga0155303_112_pt1 | contig 8293 bp, 10 predicted proteins | sample RifCSPhighO2_02_FD_106271 | JGI IMG/M metagenome (GOLD analysis project Ga0155303, IMG submission 106271) | Candidatus Magasanikbacteria bacterium RIFCSPHIGHO2_02_FULL_44_13 | reverse complement strand
GGGATAAAAAGACAAAACAAAAAACCAACATTTTAACAAACATTAATTTTTTTAATTTTGAAATTTTATTAGGTGAATTAGAAATTAAGTGAATTAATAATTTACAAAAGTCCTTTCACCACGCCAACCACATCTTCCTCTCTCGCCACTGGAAGCATTTTTTGCAATTGCGCGCCCATTTGTTTCAAATGAGCGCTATCAGAAAGAAGCTCCTTGATTATTTTTGCTAAATAATTTCCATCTGCCGTCCGCTCGTCCACCAATATCGCCGCGCCGGCTTCGGCTAAAAATCCAACATTCTCTTCTTGATGCCCGGGTTTAGGAATTAAAATCGCCGGCTTGCCTAATGCCGCCAACTCGCTAATCGTGCCAAACCCGCCGCGTGAGATAACTAAATCAGCGACCGCGTACGCGTCAGCCATAGCTTCGGAAAAAAACTGATGCGTTTGATAAAATTCGCTGAAATGCCGGACCGCGCGATCCACCAAATCCTGCGGACGCTCTTTGCCGGAAAGATGAATAATTTGGCAAACATCTTTAAGTTCCGGCACGGCTTGGATAATCAGCTGATTCACCCGCATTGAACCTGTCCCACCGCCAGTGGCGAAAACAACCGGTAAATTTGGTTTTAAATTAAATCTTTGGAGGGCCCGTTCTCTGTTGCCAACTAAAATCTCTTGCCGCACCGGATTGCCAAGCCAGAAGGTTTTTCGTTTGTTGAATTTTTTAACATTTCCCGCCAAAGCCGTGGTAATCACTGCCGCAAACGGCGACATAATCTTGTTTGACAACCCAACAACAACATCCTGCTGGTGAATCCAGCTTGGCACGCCCAACAGCCACGCCGCCCAATGCGCTGGCACGGAAATAAACCCGCCGGCGGAAACGCAAAAGTTCGGATTCTCGCGCCAAATTATTTTGATTGACTGGAATAATCCGATAAAAATTCTAAAAATATCCGCGATGTTCCAAATGGAAATATACCTGCGCAATTTGCCGGACGCAATCGTAACAAATTTAATTTCTCTGTTTTCCACCAATTCCTTTTCCGGTCCCAATTTTGTCCCAATCCAAACAAACTCCGCGTCGGGAAAGTTGCGTTTGATGGTGTCTTGAATCGCGAGCAGTGGTGTTACCGGACCCAATGTCCCGCCGCCGGAGAGGATTATTTTCATAAATCAACTTGTTTACTTACGTTAGCCAATATCCCCACCCCTGCCAACGCGATCATCAGCGCTGTCCCGCCGTGACTGACAAACGGCAGAGGCACGCCGGTCAAAGGCAAGACGCCCACCATCGCGCTGATATTTAAAAACGACTGTGTGATAAACCAAATAATTATGCCGGATACCATTAATCTGCCAAATTCATCCGGCGCTTTTTTTGCTAAAAATAACCCGCGTTGAGCGATTAAAATTAACAAAACAATCAGACCAAACGCAAAAATAAAACCCATTTCCTCGGCTATAATCGCGTAAATGCTGTCTGCCGATACTTCCGGCAAGTATTGAAACTTCTGTAAAGATCCTCCCAACCCTCGCCCAAACCACCCGCCGGAGCCGATGGCTAAAAATGCTTGATTGATATGATAACCGATGCCCTGCGGGTCCATTTCCGGATGCAGAAAAGTAGTGAGGCGCTCCGCCCGATATGGCGCGGCCATTATCATTAAAACCAAACCGCCCAAACCCGCCGCCGCCAAACCGATCAAATGTAAAATTTTCGCCCGGCCAACATATAACAAGCCGAACAAAATCGCGAATAAAATTGAAACCGTGCCAATATCCGGTTGTAAAATCACCAAAGCCATCGGAATCATGCCAATACCCAATGTTACTAAAAACCCGCGCTGAAAATTAAATATTTCTCTCCCCTTTCCGGAAATAAAATAGGAAAGAAAAATCACCATTCCCAGTTTGGCGAATTCCGCGGGCTGAAAAGAATAGCCCCACAAACTAATCCAACTATTTGATTTGGTGCCGTAAGCGGAACCGATGCCCGGCAAAAAAACCACTAACAACAAAATCAATGACAAACAATAGATTGCCAGACCGCACTTGCGCAGAAAATGATAGTCGGTTTTGGCAAAAATAAAAAATAGAACCAAACCCGGCAGAACGCCGTACAATAACTGTTTTTTTATGTAAAAGTAAGAATCTCCGAATTTTTGATAGCCCATGGCAACGCTGGCGGAGCTCAACATCACCAAACCGAAGACTAACAAAATTAAAAAGTAAGACAACAACTTATAATCAGCTTTTTTTTCTTTCACCATATTTTGCTACACATTCAAGAAGACAAGCAACGCCGCGGTGACAAATAAAAATATCTGGCAGAACAAAGATGTTGCGTTCAACAGCTGGGCGTAAAATTTATCTTTACCAAAAAGCGACCAGCCAATCACGCCGTTGACCAATAGTATCGCGAGCCCGCTGATCGGCAAAAACAAAACCCGCCACCACTCGCCGACATAATCCACGCCGAACAAGATATTGTAATGCAAAAATATCTGCTCGTCTTGCGGCCCGATTTGCCACAACAGCCAAACCCAAATGGCGACGTTAACTGCTAACGATAGTGACAAGATAATCAGATTGGGCAGGTGGCGGAAGTAGAGTTTGAGAGGGTAAAACATAAGTTAAACATACCAATATACTAATTTACTAATGATACCAATGAATACTAATACCCTTTGACAAAATTTATTCGTATACATTAGTATCATTAGTACTCTATTTGCATATTAGTATCTTGAATTAAAAATTACAAATTATTCACTCGCCACCACTTCTTTCAACTCCGCTATTTTGCTTTTCAGCTCTTCTTCCACCAGCCCGACAAAAGTCAAGTCCGCGAAAGAACAGCCGATACACTGTCCTGTCAGTTTCAGCTTAACACTTCCCTTTTCTTCATCAACAGCGATAATCTCCACACCGCCGCCGTGCATGGCCAAAGACGGAACAATGCGTTCCTGCAGAACCGCTTCAATTTTTTCTTTTAATCCCGGCATATTGGCCCAAATTACCTTAAAATTATACACCGTTCTTTGCCTCTTGACAAGTAAAGTTAAATTATCTACAATATAGCTCGTTCCCTACTCCATAGGAAATCACTATTTTACATTTTAATTTTTTGATTTTCATTTCTTATGTCCCATAAAAAAGCGGGTGGTTCCACCCGTTTGGGCCGAGATTCAAATCCGCAATATCTCGGCGCCAAAGTCGGCGACGGCGAAACCGTGCGTTCCGGAGCAGTGCTCGTGCGGCAACGCGGCACGCCAATCCGCCCAGGTAGAAGCGTGAAACAGGGAAAAGACGACACCTTGTTCGCCATTATCAATGGCATCGTGAAATTCACCCAGCGCAAAAAACTCCGTTTTGACGGCGCGTTAAAACTGACCAAGTTCGTCAGCGTTATCCCGACAAAATAATTCCAATCCGTCCTGAGCGAGCGAAGCGAGTCGAAGGGCGGATTTTGGTATATGAACAAAACAATCAACTTCAATCATCACCCAATCAATATCACCTATCGCGATGATTCGGACTTATCGGTAATTGATGAATTTTTTATTGATAAAATGTATCGGTCGGTGGAAACAATAATATCCGATATTAAATATCCAATAATAGACACCGGCGCCCATATCGGCGTATTTTCCATATATTCTAAAATTATAAATCCTAAATTAAAAATCATCGCGATTGAACCGGAACTTGGCAACTTTAAACTTCTTCAAGCCAATCTCAAACTCAACAACTGTACGAACATCAAACTCATCCGTGCGGCTTTAGTCGCTGAAAAAAAGTTGAACACAAAACTATATCTATCTAAAAATACTCACAATCACAGTACCATGCCTTTGAGTAAAAATTGTATTCAAGTCCCCGCAACCAATCTTAAAAAGTTAATGGAAGAAAATAAAATTAAAAAAATCGGCTTATTAAAAATGGATATTGAGGGAGCGGAGTTTAATATCATAAAAACATTAAAACATAAAAACATTAAAACAATTGAAAACATGGTGATAGAGTATCATGAATCGGGAAACAACAAACGCGAAGATCTGGAAAATATAACCAGACAACATGGTTTTTCCGTGGAACATTTTCCGAATAAGTTTGATAAGAGGTTTGGACTGCTGGTGTGCAGAAATAAAAAGACCGGCTAAACGCCGATTTTAAAAACTTATTTTTTCCAATCACCATTTAATCCAAATAACTCAAAACTCTTTTTATATTGCCTTCGTACTTACTCATCATAAAATGTAAATCCGGCGTGAAAAGTTGGGGCATGTTTTTCATTTCATCTTTTAACACATCCCACTCATAATACAAAATTCCGCTGACTTCCCGATCCACCGGTTTGATGGCGCCACTATAGACACCTAAAAACATTGAAATATTTTTTGCTATGGTTATTTTTTCTTTGTCAATAAAATTATCAATTTCATAGATGCTGTGATCAACCAGCTCTAAAATTGCGACACTTTCCAAAGAATGTTCCAATACAGTCATAGTGCGCTTAAAATCCTCCTCATCACGCAGTACCACCGCTGGAATCTTTAGCTCCTGCACACATTCTATCATCGCGGTATAAAATACCGTATCGCCATACTGGATGTGCCCGCCGACCGTCTTGTCAATTAAATAAGGATTATGGCTCTTGGCATGCGAGCGCTTTTGCAAAATAAACTCCTTTTTTTCAGTAATTAGCAAGACGTCAAAAATACCAACCGCGCGCGTCGGTTTGCCATCTTTTTTAAAGGCTTCAACTTGTTCTTTATAAAAATGCTCGCGATCCATCGGGTGGGCGTGGAACGGATCATCCAAGTGATAGGTAGAGATTGTTTCTGGCATACTCTTAGATTTAAAACCACAATAATATTATACCCAAATATAGTCAAAAGTCAAATTATAGTCTTGTACAATACAACATGAGCCCCAAATGAAACCCCGTTCCAATGCAAAATGAGCCCGAAAGGCCCATTGAGCAGAGGCGCGGAATCGTTCATACTGAAGGTTACTATGACTATCATTATGAACGACTCGCACTTAGTGAGTATCGCACAAATCAAGGAATTCATAAAGGTCGGGGGTGAAATATCATTTATCGGCAAGTCTCGGGACGAGACGTACCGTTGGATCGAACTGGTCTTGAGCCGGTTTTGGTACTTTTCGCTCCGGAAAAAAGACAAGACAATCGTCAGAAAATACCTCATGAAAATGACCGGCTATTCTGACAGTCAATTAACTCGGCTCATCAGAAAGAAAAAAACGACACGAGTGATCCGGGCAGTGAAAGGAAAACAGCATCGGTTTGAAAAAACATATACCCCAATAGATGTCGCGCTTCTCATCAAAACAGACGCGGCGCATGGACGCTTGTCCGGACCGGCGACGAAGACAATTTTGGCGCGAGAATATGGGGAATATGGAAAAACAGAATATGTCAGATTGAAAAATATTTCTGTATCGCACATTTACAATTTACGAGGAACCAGACAATATGAAAGTATTTTGGGCTCGTCGTTTGAAAAAACAAAACCAACGACGATTCCAATCGGACAGCGTAGAAAACCGGAGCCAAACGGATGTCCTGGATATATCAGGGTAGACACGGTTCACCAAGGAGATTGTATGGGGAGAATCGGAGAAGGAATGAAAAAAGGCGTATACCACATTAACCTAGTTGACGAGGTTATACAGTGGGAAATTATCGGATCGGTTGAGGGAATATCAGAACGATTTTTAGCGCCGTTGTTGGAACAATTGATTAAACAATTTCCCTTCCGTGTCATCAATTTTCACTCAGACAATGGGAGTGAATACATCAACAAAATCGTCGCTCAATTACTCAACAAGCTGATGATTAATCAAACCAAATCGCGGCCAAGACACAGCAACGACAACGGACTCGCGGAGACAAAAAATGGCGGGGTCATCCGTAAACATTTCGGCTATGCCTACATTGAACAACGGCAAGCAAAACCGATCAATCGTTTTTACCAGACGTATCTGAATCCGTATCTTAACTTTCACCGGCCAAGCGGATTTGCCACGAGAGTGTTCGATCCGAAAAAACCTGGTAAATACAAAAACGTGTACAAAACTTATCTGACCCCATTTGAAAAACTGCAATCGCTCAAACAACCTGAACAGTATCTGACACCGGGCATAACGATGGCGCTCCTTGCCCAATTTGCAAAACAGCTGAGTGATACGGAAGCAGCCGAGACAATGCAAAAAGCGAAGCGAGACTTATTCAAATCATTTCGCGTTTCCGAGAAACAAACGATCTAATTCACTTGCCGGAGGTGTGGACAGATTTGGGGCTCATCTATTGATTGGAAAAGACTATTATATTCCAACAAATCAGTTTAAATGATATAATGGACAATAGATTGCCGCGTCGCCCGCGAGGGCTCCTCGCAATGACAGTGTGATAGTCACTTTCCTCATGATCCTACCATTTCTCCTCACCCTCTTCAAAATTCTCACTATCCAACTCCTCGCCGCGCTGGGGATATTTTTTGCTTTCGGATTCATCCTCGCTAAATTGCAAGAAAAGACGCAAAATAATTATTACCAAACCGTGGGTTGGAAAGGCATTTTATGGACCGCGTGGTTCGGCACGCCGATACATGAGTTGGGTCATGTTTTCTTCGCCAAACTCTTTCATCACAAAATTACGCGCGTCTCTCTTTTTAAACCAAATCCGGAAACCGGCAATCTCGGACATGTCAGCCACACTTACAACAAATACAGCCCGTATCAACGGCTCGGTAATTTTTTTGTCGGCGCGGCGCCGATGCTGTTCGGTTCAGTGGTCTTGATAATCTTGCTCTATTTTTTAGTGCCAAACGCGAAAGAGGCTTTTCAGCCTCTGGCAACGGAGCAAACCTCGCCTCTGATTGTTTTGATCTCTTTAAAAACCACCCTGCTCAAACTTTTTTCTATTGCAAATTTAAGTTCCTGGCGCTTCTGGCTTTTTCTCTATTTATCTTTCTGCGTCGCCAGCCATATTTCACCAAGCGAACAAGATTTAAAAAATATGTGGCGCGGTTTTGCCTGGCTGATCGCAGTTTTAATTATTGTTAATTTAATCGCGTTATCTGTGCAAATTAACATCACCCGCTACATTATCAATTTGAATAGATATTTAGGATTGATTTTCGGAATCTTTACTTACGCCACCGCGATATCTTTTATTCATCTTATTCTATCAGCAATTATTTTAAAACCATTTAAAAAAAATCGTGCCGACTAGATCGGGACGATTTTTTCTATGTAACCAATGCTACTCGCCGCAAATTGTTTCTATCAGCTTCGCGCAAACTTGGTACGGATCCATATTCGCGGCCGGCCTCCGATCTTCTAAATATCCACATCCATTTTTGGCGGTGTGCACCGGGATGCGGATAGACGCGCCGCGATCAGAGACTCCATAACGGAATTCATTGATTCCGCAGGTCTCATGCAGGCCGGTTAACCGCGACTCATTGCCAGCGCCATAAACTTCAATGTGCTCTTTATGCTTGCGGCTTAATTTTTGGCACGCCTCTTCTATCACTTTAATCCCGCCAGAGTCGCGCATGGCTTTGGTGCTAAAATTGGTATGCGCGCCAGCGCCATTCCAATCCCCGATAACCGGTTTGGGATCTAACTTCGCGTAAACTCCAAAATCTTCGCCAATGCGATAGAGCAGCCAACGCGCGAGCCACAATTGGTCGGAAACTTCCAAAGGTCCCAACGGACCAACCTGAAATTCCCATTGGCCAGGCATCACTTCAGCGTTGATGCCGGAAATTTTTAAATCAGCATTAAGGCAGGCGGTAAGATGCGCTTCTATCACCGGCCGACCGAATACTTCATCACAGCCAACACCGCAATAATATCTGCCTTGCGGCAACGGAAAACCATTTTCCGGGAATCCAAACGGTCGTGAATTTTTATACAAAGTATACTCCTGTTCAATGCCAAACCATGGTTCTTGCGCGGCATGTTTTTCGGAGAGCTCGCGCAAACGCGCGCGGGTATTTGTGACATGCGGAGTCCCGTCTGGACTCAACACCTCGCAAAGCACCAGCACGTTCGGTTCTCCCCTAATCGGGTCGGAAATTACGCAGATCGGTTTTAATAAACAGTCGCTGGAATGCCCATCGGCCTGGCGCGTGCTTGATCCGTCAAACGACCACTCCGGCGCGTCTTCAGCCGAACGAATGAAATGATCCACCACCTTGGTTTTTGACCGCAAAAACGCGGTGGGCTTGTAACCGTCAATCCAAATGTATTCG
>Ga0155303_101_pt4 | contig 8789 bp, 6 predicted proteins | sample RifCSPhighO2_02_FD_106271 | JGI IMG/M metagenome (GOLD analysis project Ga0155303, IMG submission 106271) | Candidatus Magasanikbacteria bacterium RIFCSPHIGHO2_02_FULL_44_13 | reverse complement strand
GTTCCGGTCAGAATTTTTCAGTCTTTGATTTGCTGGGAAGAATTTCTCATGCGGTGAATAGTGAGATTAAATACGAAATAGTCGACACCCAAAAAAATGAAATTCCCGAGCAAAGCCTAAATTTTACCAAAGCGAACAGGATCTTAGGGTGGCAATCGCACTATTCTTTTCAAGCCGGTGTTATCGAAACTTATGAGTGGTATGAAAAATTTTTTAAAAATAAATAAATGCCGTGTGTGCGGCCAAGCCTTGTTTCAAGAACCATTATTGCGATACAAGAACATGCCGAGGGCTGTTCAATATTTACCTGACGCGAAATCCCTAAAAAATGATAGGGGAATCAATTTGGAAGTTAGCCAATGTTCAGGTTGCGGTTTGGTACAGTTAAACAATGTTCCGGTTCCTTATTATAGAGAAGTTATACGCGCCGCCGGTGTTTCCGGCGAAATGAATGATTTTAGGACTAAACAATTTAATGACTTTGCAAAAAAATACGCGCTCAAAGATAGAAAAGTCATTGAGATCGGTTGCGGGCGCGGTGAATATTTATCTATCATGTCGCGGGTCGGCTTGAATGCTTACGGGCTTGAATATAATGAAGCTTCGGTAAACGACTGCGTAAAAAATAACCTGAGAGTTTCAGGTGGATTTGTGGAGAGTGACAATTACAAAATAGATAGCGCTCCATTCAGCGCCTTTTTTATATTGAATTTTTTTGAACACTTGCCAGATCCGAATTCAACGCTAAGGGGGATATACAACAATTTGGCAGATGGCGCGGTGGGAATTGTGGAGGTGCCGAATTTTGACATGATTTTACGCAACCGTCTTTTTTCAGAATTCATGCGCGATCATTTGCTTTATTTTACCAAAGAAACCTTAATTACCGCGTTAAGTTTGAATGGTTTTGAAGTCATTGAGTGTAATGTGGTCTGGTATGACTATATAATTTCCGCGGTAGTTAAAAAAAAAGGAAAAATGGATTTCTCATCCTTTGATAAACATCAAAAAAAAATTATAAAAGAATTGAAAGAATTTATTGACAGTTTTGATGGCAAAGACATAGCGGTATGGGGTGCCGGGCATCAGGCGTTTGCGATCCTCTCTTTCCTGAATTCAGTCGGCAAAATTAAGTATGTAGTTGACTCCGCGGCGTTTAAACAGGGTAAATTTTCCCCAGTCACCCACATACCCATTGTGTCTTTGAAACATCTGGTGGCGAACCCGGTTGGCGCCATCATCATCATGGCGGGCAGTTATTCTGATGAGGTAAAGAAAATAATAATGGAAAAATTTGATAAAAAAATAAAAATCGCGATTTTGAGAGATTATGGATTGGAAATTGTTTGAAGTTATGCCTCACGAAGTTTTAAAGGAAAATTTGATCAGCGTTATTGTCCCCGTTTACAATTGTGAAGATTATCTTGCCAATTGCGTTGAAAGCCTGATTGCCCAAAATTATAAAAATTTTGAAATTATTTTGATTAATGATGGATCTACGGATAGGAGTGGAACAATCTGTCATTATTACGCGTCGCGCGACAGTGGAATTAAAGTGATTGATAAAAAAAATTACGGACCAGCGGCGGCTAGGAATGACGGTATCGCTCTGTCAAAGGGCGAGTTCATATTTTTTATTGACGCGGATGATTTAGTGGAACCGAATGCCATAAATTTGTTAATAGATAGTTATCGTCAGAATAATGCGGAAATTGTCATTGGGGATTTTTATAAATTTGACGATGTTTCGCGTACTGATTCAGGCCATGGTCATTTTCTTTCTGACAGTCTATTAATGACGAAGCCGGACATTGTGGATTACGCGCGTTCATATTTAAAAAAACCTAATCGATTTCCGTTGTTTGCTTATTCCTGGGGCAGACTTTTTAAGTCAGCCATTATCAAGAATAACAATATTTTGTTTAATGTTGATTTGCGGACTTTTGAAGATGTGGCTTTTAATTTTGACTATTTGAATTATGTTGATAAAATATTTTTTTTGAAATCAGCTATCTATGGTCATCGCATATATCACCATTTTGCCTCGGCGACAATGGCCATTGGCGATGATTTTTATGGGATGTTTGGATATAAGAAAGCCTTGGAGGCAATCCGGAATTTTCTTAAAAATCATGATCCTACGATTAACCCGCAAAAAGAAATTGGGCATGCCGACATTTATTTGACAATTATTCAGATAGTTCGCATTTGCGGGCAAATCAATCAGGCAAATAAAAAGAAGATTTACAATTTTATCCGCGCGATAATCGGCGATATGAATTTCCGTAATAACCTTCGATTTTATTCGCCATCAACCGGTGATAGTAAAATTCTTCCTGTTTTGATGAAGCTGAAACTCGTTTGGCCGATTATTATGGTGTGTAAATACAAGGCTGATAGAAGGTATAAAAAAACAACAAAAAAATCATATGAATTTAGACGATGATTTTTCCGTCCAACAAACCATTCTGGATCTTAAAATTACGATTTTACCGATAATCATTTTTGGCAGTGGAATTGTTGGAGAAGTATTGTTTAAAGCATGTGAAAATACCGGTATTAAAGTTACCGGTTTTTGTGATAATAATATAAAAAAAACAAAAGATTCCAAGTGCGGAATCCCAGTGTTCTTTACGCCGGAATTAAAAAGTAAATATTCCGATGCCGTTGTTTTGATATCAGCCGCCGACATTCGAGACGCAATTACTCAATTGCAAAGTTTAAAATTTTATAAATGGGCCCCCTGCACTTTTTTATTGAGAGACTTCAATACATACCAGCACCAATTCAGCGCGCCTGGAGATTTTGTCCAGTATGCTACCGATACTTGTATTCTATGTCATGATAGTTATTCACTTCCGGACAAACTTTTTTTAAGAAGCGTAGATATAGTGATAACGGAAAGATGTTCGCTTAAATGCAGGGATTGTTCTAATCTGATGTCGTATTATCAAAAACCGATGAACTGCGATTCGCAGGAATTAATTAAAACCATAGATGCCTTTTGTAACATTGTAGATGAAGTTAATGAGTTTAGAGTATTAGGCGGTGAGCCGTTTATGAATCCAGAGTTTGATATAATTATAGATAGACTGATGTCAGAACCCAAAGTTAAAAAAATAATCGTATATACAAATGGGACCATCGTTCCATCAGATGGAAAAATTCAATGTTTGAAGAGTAAAAAAACGCTTTTGATAATAACTGATTATGGGCCGGCGCTTTCTAAGAATCTGGGGATTTTGACAGAAAAACTGTTAAGCGAGGGGATTTCATATTTCGTGCAAAAGGCGGGTGGATGGACAGATTGTAATAAAATAGCGAGAAATTATAGGAATTCTTTTCAGCAAATGGAAATTTTTGACAATTGTTGCGCCAAAAATACCATTACAATTTCGGAAGGGAAGCTGCACCGATGTCCTTTTGCCGCGAATGCCATGAGGCTGAGAGCGGTGCCTGATTTTAATGACGATTATGTGGAGTTTATGCAAACACGAGATGATCATAGCGAAATAAAAAAGAAAATCAGGTCATTTTTATTTGATAAGAAATTTTTAGCGGTCTGCGATTATTGCAGAGGAAGGTCGTTTGGAGATGAAGAAATACCGTCAGCAATTCAGGCTGATAAATCATTAGACTATGAACGATATCAATACTAAAAAACTGAATTATCTTTTAGTAATGCCGCGTCTAGTCCAAAATATTGGCGATGGCTATGTTTTTCCTCTTGGGGTGGCTTACGTTTCTTCAAGCATGAAAAAAGCGGGGTTTAATGTTTTCACATTAAATTTAAATCACAAAGAGGGCGATGTTTTTGAAATAATTAAAAAAACAATTGAAAAGAATAATATCCATGTTGTCGCGACCGGAGGCCTTTCGCCTCAATATCATCTTGTTAAAAACGTTATTGAATCGGCAAAAAAAGTTAATAATAATATAATCACAATTGTGGGTGGCGGCATAATTACCGCCGATTGTGAAACCGCCATGAAGGCGCTGGAATTTGCAGATTATGGAGTCATCGGCGAAGGCGAAGAAACGATGTGTGAACTTTGCCGTATTTTAGAAAATAACGGAGACCTTTCAGTTTGCGACGGGCTTATTTATAAGGAAAGAGAGGGTTTTAAAGTTACAAATCCGCGCAAAGATATTGCTGATGTCAACGGTATTCCGTGGCCAGACTACGAGGGTTTTGATACCGATAAATATCTTGAGGTTCCGCCGGCTGGATTTGCGGGATTAAATCAAAAACGAATGATCTGCATGCTGGGAAGCCGCTCCTGTCCTTTTCAATGCACTTTCTGCTGTCATACTCTCGGTAAAAAATATCGACGCCGATCTCTCGATGATTTTTTTGGCGAACTGGATTATTTAATTTCCCGCTACAAAATTGATTATATTTCTTTAGCCGATGAGGTATTCGCCCCGGATTTTGAAAACGCGAAAAAATTCTGCGATCGAATAAAACAATACAATATTCATTGGTATGCCGATTTTAGAGTTGATTTGGTAAAGCCCGAACTCCTTCCTATTTTAAAGGAAAGCGGTCTTGATGTTATGTTTTTCGGTTTAGAAAGCGCGGACAATAGGATTTTAAAAAGCATGCGCAAAGGCATTACCATTGAACAAACCGAAAGAGTTCTCAAGATGGTGTATGATGCCGGAATTGCCGGTTACGGTTGTTTTATATTCGGCGATATTGAAGAAACTTTTGAAACGGCTTTGAATACGCTTAACTGGTGGCGAGCGCACAAGGAATATGGCATCCATTTAACTCTTATTAAGCCGTTTCCCGGTTCATTTATTTACAGATACGCCTGCGAAAAAGGAATTATTAAAGATCCTATCCAATATCTCAAAGATGGCTGTCCCCAGGTGAATATTTCAAAGCTGAATAATGAGGAGTTCGCGGAAATTATGCGTCAGATTTCGGAGTCATCACACTTGTTGAGCAAGCCCGAATCTTTGGAATTGCTGGCCGTTGATCCGGTGTTGGGGCGAGAGTCAGTGTCAGGGCGGTGCTCTAAGTGCAAGCAAAAGAATGTATGGGACGATATTAAATTATTCGCAAACGATTACATCACTTGCAGTCATTGCGGACAGAAATTTGATAATCCTAATCCGCCCCAATTAATTGAAAACCTTGATAAAAATCTCAGTTTGCTTTTAGCCAAACACGGCAAAGTAGCCGTATGGGGTATGACGCTGATAATAATGGAGTTATTCAGAAATTCAAAAATACTCAATAATCCGAATATTTTCGCGATAGACATTTCAGACAGCAAAAGAAAAATGAGTCTTGCCGGAAAAAAAATTTATGCTCCGGAAATTTTAGATAAAGAAAATATCCCTGTCGTGCTAATAGCGGTGCCGTCGCACGCCGGCCAGATTTCCTGTCAAATTAAAGAGAATCATATCAAAGTTACGGAAATAATCGATATCTGCAAGCTATGTGACTTCAATCCCATTATTCCTCAAAAATTAAATTATCTTTTGGTAATGCCGAGGCTTGTCCAGAGAATCGGCGACGGCTATTCTTTCCCGCTCGGGATAACGTTTATTTCTTCCAGCATGAAGAAAGCCGGGTTGAATGTAAGAACGATCAATTTAAATCATTGCGAGGGAGACGTTTACGATATTTTAAAAAAAGAAATTGAAGAAAACAATATTGACGTAATCGGCGTCGGCGGTTTGTCATTTCAATATAACACGGTAAGGCTTGTTGTTGAATCCGCGAAAAAAATTAAAAAAGATATTATAACGATAGTCGGCGGAGGAATTATCAGCGGTGATCCGGAGCCGGCAATGAAAGCTTTGGAATACGCCGACTTCGGTGTAATTGGAGAGGGTGAGATGACAATGAACGAGCTTTGTTCTGCGTTGGAAGGCAAAAAAAACTTTACAGATATAGAGGGAATAATTTATAAAAATAGGGATTCTTATACCACAAATAATCCGCGTAAAGAAATGGCAAACATAGATACGCTTCCTTGGCCGGATTATGGCGGGTTTGAAATTCAAAAATATTTGGATTCTACCCCGCCGGGCATTAGTGGTTTGAACAGAAAAACGCTTTTTATGTTAGCGAGTCGTTCGTGTCCGTATAGTTGTACGTTTTGTTTTCATACGAATGGCAGAAGATATCGACAAAGATCACTTGATGATTTTTTTGCAGAACTTGAGTCCGTTGTCTCGCAGTATCAGATTGAATTTGTTTGTATGGCCGACGAGCTCTTCGCGCGCAACATAGAACGGGTTAAAGAATTTTGCGAGAAAATAAAAAAGTTTAATATTAAATGGTGGGCACAGTTCAGAGTTGATGATATTACTCTTGAGTTGCTTGCTGTCTTAAAGGCTGGCGGCTGCGAGGTTATGTCGTTCGGATTGGAAAGCGCCGACAATCGCATTTTAAAAAGCATGAGAAAAGGCATCACCATAGAACAGATTGAGCGAACGCTAAGGATGGTTTATGAAGCGGGAATATCATTTGAGGGTGCGTTCATATTCGGGGATATTGAGGAAACAGTGGAAACCGCCAATAATACTTTGAAATGGTGGCGGGAACACGCGGAATATAGAATTACCCTTAATTTGATTACGGTTTACCCGGGTTCTTATCTATATATGTACGGGAATGAAAAAGGAATCATAAAAGATAAAATTCAATTTTTAAAAGACGGATGCCCGCAGATAAATGTTTCAAAATTGTCGGATAAGGAATTATCCGAACTGGTAAGGCAATTGGTGGAGGCGCCGATAAGCATGACCAAACAGTTAATTTCGCCGGAACTTAAGACCGTGGATTTTCAAACCGGTAGAATCGCTCTTAGCGGGTCATGCGTAGTTTGCGATCACCGAAGCGAATGGAGCGACATTAGAATGTTTACCATGAATTTTTTGCCGTGCAAAAAATGCGGACAGAAATATAATGTGCCGCTTTTTCCAGAGATTAGAAAAAATATTGATGACAATTTGCAAATGCTCTTGCGTAAATATGCCAAAGTAGCGGTGTGGGGCGTCAATTATCATTCATCCGACCTATTCAAAAATTCTTCCGTTCTGCACGATCCAAATATATATCCTGTTGATATTTCCCAGACGAAACGAAAGATGGATTTATACGAGAAAAAAATATTTGCTCCCGAAATTATAGATCGTGAAAATATCAAAGCTATTGTTGTCGCGGTGCCCGTTTACTACGCGCAGATCGCGTCTTTGGTGCAAACAAATCACAGGGGTGTCGTTGAAGTGATAGACATATGCGCTTTGACAAGCCGACAATACTCAAGTCAAGAAAGGATTGGTGTATGATTTCAGATTCTAAGATGGCTATTGATTTTAAAATTTATTTAAGTTTAATTAACATATGACCAACACAGAAGAATTAAAACCGATTGAAAGCGTAAAAAGGGACCAGCTCAAACGAGAAAAACCGTATGTTTATGAGAAGATCATGAAATATGATGGCAAGATTAAAAGAGGCGAAAGCATTGCCATCCTTCAATTTCAATATGACTATACCTGCAATTTTCTTTGCGAGCACTGTTGTATAACAAAATTAAGACGCAAATCGATTGGAGGGTGCGCGTTACCAACCAACACAACATCTACCGTTATAAAGCAAGGTGATAAGTCATTTACGCCAGACGATGTAAAGGAGCTTTGTAGGCAGGCGGACGAAATGGGGCTCGCACATTTTGTGATCACTGGAGGCGAGCCGTTAGTATTTACTGACTTTGATAAAATAGTTGAAGCGGTTGATCCGCAGAAATTTTACATTACTTCTGATACAAATGGTTGGTTTTTGGATGAAAAAAGAGCGAAGCATTTAAAAGACATAGGGGTTGATAAAGTTCAGATAAGCCTGGACAGTCTTTCCGCCGCGGAGCACGATAATTTTAGGAAACATGCCGGCGCGCATGAAAAAGTCCTTAGAGCCATTGACGCCGCCAAGAATGCCGGATTGAATGTTCTTGTCCAAACTGTTGTTACCAAGCAAAGAGTCAGATCGCAAGAATTTGAAGATTTTTTAAAATTTTTAAATAACGAAAAAGGCGTGCCGGTGTTTATAACCTACGCGAAGCCGGTGGGGGATTGGGAAGGAAATTTTGATGCCATGGTTAACCAAGAAGAGATGGATTATGTCAGAGAGTTGGAAAAGAAATATAATGTATTTACGCATTTAACCCCGTCGTATGGGCTTGATCTCGGCTGTATCGCTGTTAAAAGAATGGTTTCCATTACAAAGTATGGAGATATAATGCCCTGCCCCTACATGCATGTTTCTCTCGGAAATTTTTTCAAGGAACCGTTAAAAGATATTTTTGAAAGAGGATTGAACACCAAGCAGTTCGGGCAGTATTATGAATCATGTTATATGGCTGAAGACAGGAAATTTATTGATAAGTATATCGCGGGAAGAGTATATGGCAAAAAGTTGCCGGTGCCTTACAACGAGGTGTTCACCGAAGAAGACTTTATTAAGCCAAGCGAGCGAAAACTTTATAAGGATTAATGTATGAATGAATTAGCAACCGACCTGGATGAAATTTTAGAAAAAACCTCGGGCCTTTGGGAAGAATTGCGCGGGCAGAGAGTTTTTATTACGGGTGGAACCGGATTTTTTGGTTGCTGGCTGCTGGAAAGCTTCGCTTGGATTAACGAAAAACTTGCGCTTAATGCCTCGGCTGTCGTGTTGACAAGGGACTACGAGGCGTTTAAAATGAAAGCGCCGCATCTTGCGTCTAATCCGTCAATAAAATTTCACATTGGAGACATTAGAAATTTTG
>Ga0155303_123_pt2 | contig 9077 bp, 5 predicted proteins | sample RifCSPhighO2_02_FD_106271 | JGI IMG/M metagenome (GOLD analysis project Ga0155303, IMG submission 106271) | Candidatus Magasanikbacteria bacterium RIFCSPHIGHO2_02_FULL_44_13 | reverse complement strand
GGGTAACAAGTCTGTCATTGCGAGGAGCTCGCGCGATCCCTCGCATTCACTCGGGACAGGCTCCGCAATCCAGCAATCGCATTAGGACGCGATAACGGTGTGGATTGCTTCGCCTGCGAAGGCTCGCAATGACTTACAAAAATGTAAACAACGCTGGCGATTCTTACACCTTATATTGTCTGTATTCTACAAAATTTGACAAAATTTTGCAATATGGATATACTATTATCACTCGGCGGTGGAGAGTGATAAAATGTCTTCTTTCGCCTCTATCCGTCTAAATCAATGACTATATGTTTCCACAAAACTTCACCAACAAATCCCAAGAAGCTATCCAAAACGCGGCTAAGATTGCCGCAGAAAATGGTCAGCCGCAGGTTGACCCACCGCATCTTTTTGTTGCTCTTTTGGCGCAGGAAGATGGCGTGGTAGTTTCAGTTTTAAAAAAATTGAATGCTAACTTAAAAGAAATCCGCGACACAGCGCAGGGTTTGATTAATGCTTTGCCAAAACAGACCGGTCCCCTGTCCGGCGGCGGCATGGGGCAGATTATGCTCGGCCAGGCGATGATTTACATTTTTCAAAACGCCGGCAACGAGGCGAAAAAAATGGGCGATGATTTTATCAGTGTGGAACATTTGTTGTTAGCGTTTTTAACTAATAAAAATCCGGTTAGCGATATTTTATCACAGCAAAAAATTCAATATGATGATATTTTAAAAACTTTGGTTAAAGTCAGAGGTACGCAAAAAGTTGATTCGCCAGAGCCGGAAAGCAAGTATCAAGCATTAGAAAAATATGGAAAAAACTTGACAGAATTGGCGCGTAAAGAAAAATTGGATCCTGTTATCGGCCGAGATGACGAAGTTCGTCGCGTTATGCAAGTTTTATCGCGCCGGACAAAAAATAACCCGGTGTTAATCGGCGAGCCGGGTGTTGGCAAGACTGCGATTGTTGAAGGTTTAGCCCAAAGAATCGTGCGCGGCGACGTACCGGAAAGTCTGAAAGAAAAAGAAGTGATTGCTTTGGATATCGGCAGTTTGGTTGCCGGCACAAAATTTCGCGGCGAGTTTGAAGAAAGATTCAAGGCGGTTTTAAAAGAAACAATTGAATCAGCCGGAAAAATTATTTTATTTATTGACGAACTTCACACTATCATGGGCGCCGGATCGTCCGAAGGGGCGGTTGATGCCAGCAACATGTTAAAACCGGCGTTAGCGCGCGGCGAATTGCACACCATCGGCGCCACCACGCTTAAAGAATACCAAAGACACATTGAAAAAGACGCGGCTTTTGAGCGCCGTTTTCAACCGGTTTTGATTCAAGAGCCGACAAAAGAAGACACTATCGCGATTTTGCGCGGCATCAAGGAAAAATACGAAGTGCATCACGGCGTTCGCATTACTGATCCGGCGATTGTTTCCGCGGTGGAATTATCAACTCGCTATATTACCGACCGTTTTCTGCCGGACAAAGCGATAGATTTGATTGACGAAGCGACTTCCGCTCTGCGCATGGAAATTGATTCTATGCCTGATGATTTGGATAAAATGAAACGGAAAATGATGAAAATTGATATTGAATTGCGCGCATTGAAAAAAGAAACCGATGAAGAATCTCAAGAGCGGATGAATAAGCTGAAAGAAGAACTGGCAAATTTAAAAGAAAAAAGCAACGAGCTGGAATTGCATTGGCGCAATGAAAAAGAAATCATCACTAAAATTCGCGAACACAAAAAGGAAATTGAAAAATTAAAACAACAGGCAGATATTGAGGAACGCAAAGGCGATTTGCAAAAAGTCGCGGAAATCCGCTATGGCAAGATTCCACTGATGGAAGACGCGATTGTTAAAGACGAAAAAAGATTAGCGGAGATTCAAAAAGGCAGCGCGATTTTAAAAGAAGAGGTAACCGAGGAAGATATCGCCATGGTGGTTTCCCGCTGGACAGGGATTCCGGTCGCCAAAATGTTGCAGGACGAAGTTAAAAAACTCGCTCACACCGAAGCTGATTTATCGCGGCGCGTTATCGGGCAAGAAGAAGCGATTAAAGCTGTCGCCAACGCCATCCGCCGCTCTCGAGCCGGCATTGCTGAGGAAAAACGGCCAATTGGCTCATTCATTTTTATGGGTCCGACAGGAGTCGGCAAAACCGAGCTGGCGCGCGCGCTGGCCGAGTTTATGTTTAATGACGAAGATGCTTTGGTAAGGATTGACATGAGCGAATACATGGAAAAACACGCGGTCAGCAAAATGATTGGCTCTCCTCCCGGTTACATTGGTTATGAAGAAGGCGGACAACTAACAGAAATAGTCCGGCGCCGGCCTTATTCTGTGATTTTATTTGATGAAATAGAAAAAGCGCATCCGGATATTTTTAATATGATGTTGCAGATTTTAGACGATGGTCATCTGACTGACGCGAAAGGCAGACGGGTGAATTTCAAAAATACCGTCATCATCATGACCAGCAACATCGGCTCTGAAATGATTAATGAAATGCAACGCCGCGGTGATTTCGGCTTCGGCGATGGAAAAACTGCTTCAGGCAAGCAAAAAGAAGAGAAGATGAAAGAAAAAATCATGGAGGCTTTGCGCGAACGTTTCAAACCGGAATTTTTAAATCGCGTTGATGAGATTATCACTTTTCATCCGCTGAATGAAAAACAAATCCGTCTAATTGTTGATTTGCAGTTGGCAATCGTCGCTCGACGGCTATTAGAGAAAAAAATCACTCTTGAAATCACTGAACGCGCCAAAGACTGGCTGGCCAAAAAAGGCTATGACCCCAATCTCGGCGCCAGACCGCTTAAACGCGTGATTCAAACCGAGCTATTGGATAGGTTAGCGATGCTTATGATAGAAGGCAAGACTGTTGACGGACAGACTGTAAAAGTTGATGTTGATAAGGGGAAGTTGGTGATAAAGGTTTGAAAATCACAAATAATTCCTTCTCCTCTTATGCTTCGTTGTGAGCTCATCCGAACGGAGAAGGAACGAATTTTTATTTGCACAACAACCTTTGTAAACCGAACTAAACATGTTATAATTACTTCATGCGAAAACCAACTTGCTTAGCGTATTTTTTAATAGTTTTATTACTCGGGTTAGTCCTCTCCCCTATTTTAGTTTTTGCCCAGCAGGATTTTAATGCTAACTACCTTATTTCCGATGAAGAACTACAAAATTGGCAGAGTTTGGGGCGTTCGGAAATACTGTCATTTTTAAGAGATAAAGACGGTTATATCGCGGAATTAAAAACCGCGGATAAAGATGGTGTCAGTAAGCGAGTATCGGATATTATTTATAACGCCGGCAAAGAACACAAAATCAATCCAAAATATCTTTTAGTCAAACTGCAAAAAGAGCAAAGTTTAGTTACTGATGCCGACCCGACGCAAAAACAGCTTGATTGGGCGACAGGTTATGGTGTTTGTGACAACTGTTCAATGGATGACCCTTCTATTCAAAAACACAAAGGCTTTGGCACGCAAGTGGATAGCGCCGCGGGTATTATTCGCTGGTATTATAATAATACCGCTCTTGAACAGTGGGTTAAAAAGCCGAATCAGTTATACATTATTGATGGGCAAACAATTAAGCCTGCCAATCAAGCGACCGCATTTTTATATACTTATACTCCGCATCTGCAGGGGAATAAAAATTTTTGGGAATTATGGCAAAATTGGTTCGGGCAGGTTTGGCCGGATGGTTCATTGATCAAAAGCGCGGATGATCCGTCGGTTTATTTAATTGATAAAAATAAAAAAAGAAAAATCTCCAGTATGTCGGCTCTTATTAGCAGATTTAATCCAAAACTTATTTTGACTGTGCCGGCGAGCGAACTGAATAATTACGCTCTCGGCTCGCCGATTGATTTTCCCAATTATTCAATTCTGAAACAAGCTGATAATTTTTATTTGCTTGATTATGACGCGTTGCGTCCGTTTGCCAGCGCGGAATTGGTAAAAAAAATCGGGTATAATCCGGAAGAGTTTATTGATGTAACCGAACCTGACGTAAAAATTTTCGCTCTCGGGAAAATAATAACCGATGAAGCGATTGACGTCTCTGGAAAATTAGTGGAAGTCAAAGAGACGGAAGGATTGTTTTATCTCAAAAACGGAGTCATTTCGCCATTATTAAGTCCGTCGGTGGCGGAAACAAATTTTCCAGACTTGCAAAAAGAAAAAATATCTCTAACATCATTGCAAAAATACCAACAAGGCGATCTGGTTAAGTTTAAAGACGGTGTTTTAATCGGCACAAAAGCAACCGCGGAAGTCTTTGTAATTGAAAATGGGAAAAAACGACACATCCCTTCCGAAATGGTATTCAGCCGGATGGGATATGACTGGAATAATGTGGTTTGGATTGACCTTCTGACCGCTACCGCGCACGAAGACGGCCCGGAACTGGAATTACCGGCGAGATTGACAACTGAAAATATTACGGCTCAAACCGATACCGCGCCAGAGACTGACGGCGTGCAAAGTCCGATTGATAAAAGCAAAGGCATGTATGCCATATCAGAAGATAAAACGGTTTATATTGGCGATAAATTTTCCACTGGCGTAAACACTTATTTAGTGGCGGAATATGGCACGCAAAAGATTTTGGCAGGCAAAAACATTGACGCAGTCAGGCCGGCGGCTTCGTTTGTAAAAGTGCTGACTGCTTACATGTTGATGAAAGGGGGACTCAATCTGAACCAGTCAACAACCTTTGACAGCAAAAAACATTCGGCCGCTTATAATAATTTTCGCGCAGCCAATGGCGAAAAATTTCTTAACAAAGATTTGATGTATTCATTGCTTACTTCCTCAATCAACACGCCGGCGAGAATGTTGGTTAGTAATATTAAAGAAGAAGCAAGTTTTATCGCTGATATGAACGCGCAAGCCGCGGAATGGGGGTTGGGAAACACAAAATTTACCGATACTTACGGCTATGATTTAAAAAATGAAACAACGGCCAAAGAATATTTAACACTCTATGTTAATACGGAAAAAAATAGCGACGTGAGAAAATTTTTGGGCGCGAAAAATTATGAATACAACGAGTTGAAAGATTTGGACGGCAAACCGAAACATTATGACGAACATAGTAATTATCTTGTCAACAAAACCGGCCTCCCCTTCACAATTATCTCCAGCAAAACCGGGTATCTTGACGAAGCCGGGGCCGGTCTATCAATGTTAGTAGAGCGGCCGTCGGATAAAAAACGTTTCATAATTATAACTATGGGAAATCCTGACTACACCCATCGTTTTGATGAGCCTGAAAGGTTGGCTAAATGGGCCATTGAAAATTTTTAATTTGTAATTTTTAATTTGTAATTAATGATATGTCATTAGTTTTTGCCGCAATCGTTCCACATCCGCCTTTGTTAATTCCCAACATTGGCAAGGAGGAGTTGAAAAAAATTGATCAAACAAAAAAAGCTCTGGAACAGCTGGAACAAGATTTATACCTGGCAAAACCGGATGTGGTGGCAATAATTTCACCGCACGGATCCTTGTTTTCCGATGCTTTCAGCGTAAACGCCCACACCCATTTTATTTCAGGTTTTGAACAATTCGGAGATTTTTCCACCAAACTGGAATGGACTGGCGCGGATAGTATTGCCGCCCGTATCGCGCATCGCGCTAATCTGGAAAATTTACCGCTTCAATTGATAAGCGAGGAACATCTTGATCACGGTTCAACCGTTCCATTGTTTTATTTAACTCAACATTTTAGCAATCTGCGCGTTTTGCCGATCGGCTACAGCTCGTTGGACGCGAAAGCCCATCTGCGGTTTGGTGAAATTTTAAAAGATATTTTCATGGAAACTGAAAAACGCGTGGCAGTAATCGCTTCCGGAGATTTGTCGCACGGTTTAACCACAGAAGCTCCTGCCGGATTTAGCAAAACCGGCAAAGAATTTGATCAGAAGCTTATTGAAATGCTAGAAACGAGAAATACTACCGGAATTTTAGGTATGGATCCAAAATTTGTGGAAGACGCTGCAGAATGCGGCTTCAGATCATTCCTGATTTTACTCGGCATTCTAAAAAATATGAATTACACTTTTAAAAATTATTCTTACGAAGGACCGTTTGGTGTCGGCTATCTCGTGGGAAATTTTGTGTTCTAAAACCGCCCTATGATTGCCAAGGTAATTCCGCTTCAACGCCTGCCAAAAAGATTGTCAATGTTTGATTATTTGGTTCCAGACGCGTTGACTGCGGAAATTCAAAACGGACAAATTATTGAAATTCCCTTTCGCAAGTCCAAGCATCTTGGGCTTGTTTTTTCACTGGCCGACATTGAAACAAATAAGTCAATAAAATTGGAGACGATACAAAACATCTTAAATCCCGTTCCCCTGCTTTCAAGCCAACAGATTGATCTATTGCTTGAATTAGGCGCATGGTACGGCATATCACCATCAAGATTAATTAAAATGGCCCTGCCGCCTTTGCAAAAAAATAAAATCAAAAAAATGCTTTTAAAAAAGATCAAAAACAGCCAAATAAAATCAGACCGAAAAACGAAAATCGCTTTTGAACAATACAAAGACGAATCAGAACACAGAACCCAATTAACAAAACACATAAAAAATCGGACTTTAGTTGTAGTGCCGGAAGTTAATTTGATTGACGAAGTTAAACAATTATTGCCGTTGAAATTGCAGGAAAAAATAGTCGTCTGGCATTCGGAATTAAGCGAAAAACAGCAGTTTGAGAATTGGATGCAGATTCGCAATCAGAAAAAAGAGATTATTATTGGCACCCGTAGCGCGATTTTTCTTCCGCTTGATGGTTTTAAATCAATTATCATTGACTACGAGCATGATGAAAATCACAAACACTGGGACCAAGCGCCGCGCTTTCACATAAAAGATATCGTGGAAAAATTAAATATTGCAAGCACTTTATTGTCTTTCTCACCTTCCGCCGCGACGTATTATCATGTCCATAAAAAAAATTACCGAGGCAATTTAAAATTAACCATAGCGAGAGACGCGCAGACAGTAGAAATGCACGCTGAACGGCTTAGTGGGAATTATGGCGCTTTAGCGGAAGAAACCAAACAAGCGATTACTGATGCCAAACAAGATATTTTTATTTATGTCAACCGCCTCGGCTTTGCCACTTCAGTCGGCTGTAATGATTGCGGTCATTTGGAAGAGTGTTTGAGTTGTAAAAACGCATTAGTTTATCACGAAAAAACTTTGACTTTACATTGCCACTATTGCCGAACGCAAAAACCGATGATTCTTGTTTGTCCTAAATGTCAATCTTCACTTACCAAGCTTTACGGCGCTGGCACGGAATTTATTGAAAAAGAAGTTCGTAGAATTTTAGGCGCGGATTCCCATAGAGAAATAATCCGGCTTGATAGTGAAAATTTTCCGTCTGAAGAAAACACGGAAAAATCACGAGTTATCATTGGCACCAAAATGGCTTTGCGCCGGATACGTTGGGACAAAACTGATCTGATAGTTTTAACAGACGTTGATCGGCAAATGAACATTCCGGAATATCTCGCGCAGGAAGAAGTCTGGCATTTGATTCATGAAGTTCTTTATCGCAAGCAAGCTGACGCGAAATTCATAATTCAAGCATTTGAAAAAACTAATTTAATCTGCCGATCGTTAACCGAGCCTGACCGCTTTTATCGCACCACTTTAAACTCCCGCCGCGCGCTGGGCTATCCACCGTATCTGTATTTAACCCGTTATTTTTATGGTAATTTAAACGCAATGGTAGCTCAAAAGGAAGCGCAACGAGTCGCCGCGGATATCAGGCAGGGGTTGACAAAATCGCAAAAAAAAATTATACTGCTGGGTCCGATTGAAATGCATCCAAAATTCTATCGCGGGCAATTTTGGTATGAAATTATCGCTAAATTGCCGGCAGACGCTTGGCAGGAAAATTTAAAATTTTTAAATCAATTTATTCCGGAAAACTGGAAGATTGATCCAAATCCGATTTCTATTCTGTCACCTTGACGAATAGAACACGGATGACACGGATTCAACGAATTTTACGGATCCGTGCGAATCCGTTTGATCCGTTCAATCTGTGTGCTATTCGCCAATATGTTGCAAATCATCACCATTCCAAATGAAATTCTGCTAAAACGATCCAAAGAAGTAGGCCGTGAGTTTGTGTTGTTAAAAAAAACACAGAAGCTGATTGAAGAAATGCTGGTTGTTATGAAGACCGCTGACGGGGTCGGTTTAGCCGCGCCGCAAATCAATGAAAGTATCAGGCTGTGCGTAATAAACCAGACAGCTGATAGTGTAAATCTTAAAAATGATTTGGTTTTGTTTAATCCGGTTTGGAAAAAAACTTCAATCAAAAAAGATGTAATGGAAGAAGGTTGTCTTTCGGTACCGAAAACTTACGGCAAAGTGAAGAGATATGTAAAAATAAAAGTTGACGCGCTCAATGAAAAAGGCGAACCAATGTCATTCCTCGCTTCCGATCTTCTCGCCCGCGTTATCCAACATGAGGTTGATCATTTGGATGGAATTTTGTTTACTGACAAGGCGAAAGATATTTATCAAATTGACCAGTTGTCATCCCCGTGAAGACGGGGATCTAGACATCAAACCCACATGAAAACCGTCTTTTTCGGCACGCATAATTTTGCCGCGACGATTCTAGAGGGAATTATAAACAACCCTCTTTTTGACATCCAACTTGTCATCACCCAACCGGACAAACCCGTCGGACGAAAACAAGAACTTCAAAAATCCCCTGTTAAACTCCTCGCTGAAAAACACGGTCTTCCAATCACTCAACCAGTATCTCTTAAATCCTACGCCCTACACCCTGCGCCCGAGGATATAGGACATATGACGTATGACGTAGGAATTTGCGCGCAGTATGGTTTAATAATTCCGGAAGATATTTTAAACGCGCCCAAACACGGTATCATAAATGTCCACACTTCTCTTCTCCCAAAATACCGCGGGGCGTCGCCAATTCAGTCGGCCTTAATCAATGGCGAGGAAGAAACAGGCGTCACTTTAATGAAAATGGACGCCGGGCTGGATACCGGGCCGATTTTGTGGCAAAAAGC
>Ga0155303_110_pt1 | contig 9386 bp, 8 predicted proteins | sample RifCSPhighO2_02_FD_106271 | JGI IMG/M metagenome (GOLD analysis project Ga0155303, IMG submission 106271) | Candidatus Magasanikbacteria bacterium RIFCSPHIGHO2_02_FULL_44_13 | reverse complement strand
AAATGAACAATCGCCAACCGAAGAAAATAAAGAGTAATTATGAGTTTTTATTTTATATGTTAAACTTTGTTTATACAGCTACCAGTGATAAACCATTTGCCTTGACCGTTGAGGCGATTAGCCGGGCGATTGGCGAGGCCGGGATGAGGGTCTTGCACATTCATGATGTGCAGCAGACCTTGGCGGAAAAGGGTTTTGCGCGCCCGCCTTTTAAAATTATTGAATTTTGCAGCGCCAAATATGCCAGTACTTTTTTGGAAAAAGATCCTCTGATAGGATTGTGCATGCCCTGCAAGATAAATGTCTATGAGCAGTCCGGACAGGTGATTATCGCGGCCATGCGGCCGACAGTCCTGCCGGAATTTTTTCCGAATTTGGGATTGGATGAGCAGGTGGCTGAAATTGATAGATTGATTCATAATATTGTTAATCAAGCCAAATCAGACTTAAACAAAAAAGGAGGTGGAATATGATGGGTTATTTTTGGGGGAGCAATTTTGGCTGGGGGACGATGTTTTTTGGCTGGATTTTTATGATTTTATTTTGGGTTCTAATCATTGCCGGCGTCGTGGTTTTGGTCAAGTGGTTCACGGAACAGAATCGCGGTTCCGGCAACAAGTCCGCGTTGGATATTCTTAAAGAACGTTACGCGAAGGGAGAAATCACAAAAGAAGAGTTTGGTAAGATAAAGAAGGACTTGGTTTAGTCTATATAATTACAGAAAGGGGGGTGACAAATATGGAAACTGTAAAATGCAATTATTGGCGTTGCGCCAACCGTATCGGGCTGTTTTTGGCGATTTTATTCGCTCTTTGTTTCGTATTTCATTACATCCGTCCAGTAGACGCGGAACTGCGCGTCAAATTGTTCCAAATGACCTTTTTTAGGTTTAGCGGCATGAACTTTGTTAGCTTTATTCTCGGTTTGGTTCAGAGCTATATTTACGCTTATATCGGGCTCGGAGTTTGGTTTTTGGTTGGGTGTTGTTTTAAAAGCGGAGTAGAATGCGAACACAAATAGACAGAGTCAAAAAAGTATATTCTTTTTGGGGTAGATTTCCCTTGTTTTATGTTTGGCAGGATTATTTTACTTTTATGGGCCGGCCGAAGTTTATCCGTGGCCGGACAGTCAAGCAATTAAATTTGCGTTCGGGCGATAAGGTGCTGGAAGTGGCTTGCGGTTCGGGGCGGAACTTTTCTTTTATAAGAAAAGCGATTGGCAAAGAAGGGAGATTAATCGGTTTTGATTACAGCCAAGAGATGCTTGACGCGGCGAAGAAGTTGTGCCAAAAGAAAAATTGGGATAATATTAAATTGATTCAGGGCGACGCGGCGGAGTTGGGTGTTGGAGAGGGTAATTTTGACGCTGTTATCAGCGTTTTGGGAATTAGCGCCATTCCGGGCTGGGAAAGGGCAGTGCAAAAGTGTTATGACGCGCTCAAGTCCGGCGGAGTATTGGTGGTGTGCGACGCGCGTTTGTTTAATGGATTTTTTAGTTTTTTGAATCCTTTAGTGAAGTTAATTTATTCGCGTTTCGCGGCATGGGATCCGAGCAAAAATATTCCAGAAAAAATTAAAGTCGTATTTGGCAATTTAGAAATAGAAAATTTAAATTTTGACACATTTTTTATCGCCAAAGCCATTAAACACTAATTAGATTATATGCAAATCATCGGCGTTATTTTAATTTTATTAATCATCGGTTTGTTCGCGGCCTGGCTGTATTGGACCAAAAAACAAACCGGTGTTAGCGCCAAAGAAACCGGCGGAGCGCAGGAGTTTGATATAAAAGTAAAAGGAGTTTATTCGCCGAGCGTGATTAAAGCCAAAGCCGGCCAGCCGGTGCGGATAAATTTTTTACGGGAAGAAGATACCGAATGTTCGCGCTTTGTGGTATTTGACGCGTTGAATATCCGCAAAGACCTGCCGCGCGGCCAGGCAGTGGCGGTGGAATTTACTCCGCAGAAAGGCGAGTACAAATTTACTTGCGATATGGGGATGTATCAAGGGAGATTGGTGGTTAAATAATTATTTTTTGCCTTATATTTTAATGTCTATGTTTAACAAACAGCAGTTTAGCATCACTGGCATGCATTGCGCCAGTTGCGCCCTGATGATAGAGAGCAAATTAAATAAGTTGTCAGGCGTGAAAAGCGCGCAAGTGAATTCGGCTACGGAAAAAGCGACCGTGGAGTATGATTGTGATTCGTGCGACAACGAAAAGATTATCAAAACCGTGCAGGCGGCCGGTTATGGCGCAACATTGGTGTCAGACGAGGACACCGACCGGCATCAGGCGGAGCATGAAGCCGCGATAAAAAAAGAGCGCGGGCAATTTATTTTCAGTTTGGTTTTAACAATTCCGGTCGCGATTTTGAGCATGATTTTGCGCGACGAATCTTATCAGAGCAAATTGATTCAAACAGTTTTGGCCGGCATTGTCCAGTTTTATATCGGCGCCAGGTTTTACATCGGCATGTATTACGCCGGGAGAAACAAGACCGCCAACATGGACACTTTAATCGCCATTGGCACCAGCGCCGCGTTTTTTTACAGTTTAGCAACCACATTTTTAATTGAAGGCCAGGTATTTTACGAAACCGCGGCTTTACTGATCACTTTTGTCGTGCTTGGCAAATGGCTGGAAGCGAGAGTAAAGGGCAAAGCCAGCGAAGCGATTAAAAAACTCTTGGGCTTGCAGGCGAAATCGGCGCGTATTATCAGAGATGGTAAAGAGATGGAAGTGTTAATTAAAGAAGTGGTTGTTGGTGATATTATTGTGGTGCGTCCGGGGGAAAAGATTCCGGTTGACGGCGAAGTGGTTGATGGTTATTCCAGCGTGGATGAATCAATGGTGACCGGCGAAAGCATTCCGGTGGAGAAAAAAGCCGGTGACAAAGTGGTTGGCGCGACAATCAATAAGACCGGCAGTTTCAAATTCAAAGCCACAAAAGTCGGCAAAGATACATTATTGGCGCAGATTGTTAAGTTCGTGGAAAACGCCCAAGGCACTAAAGCGCCGATTCAAAAATACGCGGACATGATTTCCGGTTATTTTGTGCCAGCAGTGGTGGCTTTGGCTTTAATTACTTTCGTGGTTTGGTATTTTTTAATCAGCGCGCCTTTTGTTACCGCGCTATTGGCATTTACCGCGGTTTTGGTTATTGCTTGTCCTTGCGCGCTAGGACTCGCGACGCCGACGGCGATTATGGTCGGCACCGGCAAGGGCGCGGAGAATGGGATTTTAATTAAAGGCGGAGAGGCGTTAGAAATTGCCGGCAAGATTAAAATTGTGGTGTTTGATAAGACCGGGACATTGACGAAAGGTGAGCCGGTAGTGACGGACGTTGTGTTGAATCAGGAATCAGGAATCAGGAATCAAGAGGAGTTGTTGCGGATAGCGGCGTCGGTGGAGAATAAATCAGAACATCCCTTGGCAGAGGCGATTGTGAAAAAAGCAAGAGAGGAAAAGATAGAGTTGTTGGAGGTGGAGAATTTTGCGGCAGTGCCGGGGCATGGGGTTATTGGCGAAATTTTCAATTTTCAATTTTCAATTTCCAAACAAATTCAAAATTCAAATATTAAAATTTTATTTGGGAACAGAAAGTTGATGTTGGAAAATAAAGTGGCAGTGGGAGATTCGGTTAATGAGACAATGGAAAAATTGGAAAACGAGGGCAAGACGGTGATGATATTGGCAGTGAATAATGAATTAGCAGGTTTGGTTGCCGTTGCCGATACAGTAAAAGAAACTTCTGCCGAGGCGATTGTTGAATTGAAAAAGATGGGGATAAAAACTTTGATGATTACTGGAGATAACAAAAGAACAGGTGAAGCAATCGGTAAACAGGTCGGCATTGACGAGGTGTTGGCTGAAATATTGCCAGAACAAAAAGCTGATGAAATTAAAAAATTGCAAAATTTAAAATTGTCTAAAAATTATGTCGCGATGGTGGGCGATGGTATCAACGACGCGCCGGCGTTGGCGCAAGCGGACCTCGGCATTGCCATGGGGTCTGGCACTGATGTGGCGATTGAAACCGGCGGGGTGGTGCTCGTAAAGAATGACGCGCGCGATGTAGTGAGAGCGATTAAATTGAGCCGCCAAACGCTTGGCAAAATAAAACAAAACATGTTTTGGGCGTTGTTTTATAATTCAGTTGGTATTCCCATAGCGGCTTCGGGTTTATTGCGAGCGGAATTGGCCGGGCTGGCTATGGCCTTGAGCTCGGTTTCCGTGGTATTAAATTCTTTGTTGTTGAAGCGGAGGAAGCTGTAATTTATGCCCCAAATCACCATCCCCATCAGAGGCATGCACTGTCGGGCGTGCGAAATTTTGCTGGAAGATAAAATATCCGGAGTTTTAGGAGTGAAAATTGTTAAGTGCGATTATAAAAAGAGTTTTGTGCGGGTGGAATTTGAAGGAGAAGAGCGGGTGGAAGAAATTATTAAAATTATTGAAGCCACAGGCTATCTTATTGGAAAAAGCGAAAAGTTGGTTTGGATTTCGCGCCGCAAGGAAGATTATTTTAATTTATTCAAAGCCGGACTGATAGTTTGGGTTTTGTATCTAATCGTTAGCTGGCTCGGATTGTCTAGCACATCATTTGATGCCGGCGACAACACCGGCTTCGCCGTGGCATTCATGGTCGGACTCGTCGCCGGAGTTTCCACTTGCATGGCTTTGATCGGCGGCTTGGTGCTGGGTTTTGCCGCCCGGCACGCGGAATTGCATCCGTCAGCGACGGCAGGAGAAAAATTCAAGCCGCATTTATATTTTAACCTTGGCCGGATAATCGGTTTCGCGGTTTTTGGCGGGTTGATCGGTTTCATCGGTTCGGCTTTCAAATTGTCAGCCGGTTTTTTGGGCTGGATTACAGTTTTGGTTGGCGCGGTAATGATAATTTTGGGATTAAAGTTGATTGAAATTTTTCCAATTTTGCGCGATAAGACAATCACCTTGCCGAAATTCATTTACCGGTTTTTGGGCGTCAAGCGCGGAGAAAAAGAATACAGCCATCGCGGGGCGACGATTGAGGGCGCGCTGACCTTTTTTCTGCCTTGCGGATTCACCCAAGCCATGCAGTTGTACGCGGTTTCCACCGGCAGTATTTTTCAGGGCGCTTTAATAATGTCTTTATTCGCTTTGGGCACCTCGGCCGGGCTTTTGGGAATCGGTTGGCTATCATCTCTTTTCCGCGGCAAGCGGGCTAAAGTATTTTACGCTGTCGCCGGTTTGGCGATTATTTTGCTGGGCTGGTTTAATATCACGAATGCCAGGCATTTAATTTTTCAGGGCAAAGTTTCCAACAGCGAAGCTAACCAAAGCAGTGAGGTTCAAGAAATACAAATGACCCAATACGGTTCCGGCTATAGTCCGAATTTTTTTACAGTTAAAAAAGGGATTAAAACGCGCTGGGTTATAAATTCCACGAATCCATATTCGTGCGCCAGCTCTTTAGTCGTGCCAAAATATCGCATCAACAAGTATTTGGAGAAGGGCGAGAATATCGTTGAATTTACTCCGACCGAGGCCGGCGACATACATTTTTCCTGTTCAATGGGGATGTATCGGGGCATAATTAAGGTTGAATAAGTGATTTTTAGTCCCCACCATATCCACAGGCGAGCTCTTGACAGACTCACCGCATTAAAGTATCATATTGAGGCGTTAAAAATCCCAATTTGGGAACCACGTCCAAACTTTGTTCGGACCTCTGGGTGAGCATTAGAAAAACATAATAATTTAGACAATGTTTACTTCTAATAACTACACTTTTTTAGAGTATCCGAGCAGTTAAGGGCTTTTTTTAAAGTAAACCTGACCGCTGGGGAGCGGTCTTTTTTATACCCACTAATTTTGTCCACTAATCTCTATCGCACTAATAACACAAATAAGATTTGCGTGATTGGTGTGAAAGAGATGATTGACAGTGCAGAATGTGACTGATCATTACAATTGAGAATTGTAAAGCAAATTATAGGCAAATTAAAAAGTTGAAAGCACAATTTTGTGTTTTCGTAGTACGCAAATAAGGGCGTATGGTGGATGCCTTGACACTAAGAGACGATGAAGGACGTTGCAGGGTGCGATAAGCCTCGGTTAGGTCCCAAGCAACCTTTGACCCGGGGATGTCCGAATGGGGGAACCCCGCCGACTTTACGTCGGTGATTACGCGCTGAATTCATAGGCGCGTAAAGAAGACCTGGTGAAGTGAAACATCTCAGTAACCAGAGGAAAAGAAAACGAAAAATATTAGCCTTCAGCTTTCAGTCTTCAGCTTTCGGTATTGCCGATCGCGGAAGTCTGATAGCTGATAGCTATTGTGATTCCCTAAGTAGTGGCGAGCGAAAGGGGAACAGCCCAAACCTACACTGTGTTGGATTGCGGAAGAATCTGTCTTCGGACTTATTTAGACGCAATCTTTAAAGGACAGGCCGTTGCGGTGTAGGGGTTATAGGACAGAATGTTTGATTACCTGTTTTAATCAGGCATGCCGCGGTTTTTATAGTCGAAGACCCCTGGAAAGGGGCACCATAGCAGGTGATAGTCCTGTAGACGAAATATTAATTGCGCGTGTATTTTTGTTCCTGAGTACGGCGGAACACGAGAAACTCCGTCGGAATTTCGGCCGACTATGGCCTAAGGCTAAATACTCTTAGTGATCGATAGTGAACAAGTACCATGAGGGAAAGGTGAAAAGCAGCCCGGTGAGGGCGATGAAATAGTATCTGAAACCATATGCCTACAATGAGCTAGAGTCCCGATATCGCAAGATATCGCGGATGATAGTATTCCTATTGAAGAATGAGCCTGCGAGTGTGCTGTCGGTTGCAAGGTTAATCCCGATTAAAACGGGAGGAGCCGTAGGGAAACCGAGTCTTAACTGGCGATTTAGTAGCCGGCACATAACCCGAAACCGGGTGGTCAATCCATGGCCAGGATGAAGGTTGATGAAAATCAGCTGGAGGTCCGAACCCACGCGCTGTGCAAAACGCGGGGAGGAGCTGTGGATAGGAGAGAAATTCTAATCGAACTCGGTAATAGCTGGTTCTCCTCGAAATATATTTAGGTATAGCTGCATGTGTTCCCTCTGGGGGTAGAGCACTGGATGAGATTGGGGTCCGCAAGGATACTCATCTTAATCAAACTCCGAATACCAGAGGTCAAAAATATGCAAGTCAGACAGTGGGGGCTAAGCTTCATTGTCAAAAGGGAAACAGCCCAGATCACCAACTAAGGTCCCTAAGTTACTACTAAGTGTAAAAGGTGGTGTTGATTCACATACAACCAGGAGGTTGGCTTAGAAGCAGCCATCCTTTAAAGAAAGCGTAATAGCTCACTGGTCAAGAGTCTTCGCGCCGAAAATGTACCGGGGCTAAGTAGTACACCGAAGTTGTGAGCTTGTGCGTGGCACAAGCAAGTTATAAAGTCCATAAAGTCCATAAAGTCCATAAAGTTGTTTGATACGACTTTATAGACTTTTGACTTTTGACTTTTGACTTGCTCGTGTCGCGCACGAGCGGTAGAGGAGCATTTAGAGCAGCTGTGAAGTCTAACCTGTGAGGGAAGATGGAGCGCTCTGAAGAGAGAATGCAGGCACAAGTAGCAAAAATGCCGGTGAAAGTCCGGCACGCCGAAAAACCAAGGTTTCCAGGGCAACGAGAATCGTCCCTGGGTTAGTCGGTCCTAAGGCCAGCCCCGATGTAAATCGGGGGTAACCGATGGATGAGCAGGTTAATATTCCTGCACTTGATATAGTTTGTCCTGTGTGCGTGCTTTGCCGGTGAAAGCGTTGTATGGCTACACGTCCCGCAAGGGGTAGGCTGAATCTTCGGAAGAGGCCAACTTTCATTTAATAAGCACCGAGAAAAGCACAGTGACGTTAGGTTATGTCAATCCGTACCTCAAACCGACTCAGGTGGTTAAGTCGAGAAGACTAAGGCGAACGAGAGAAATATAGTTAAGGAACTCTGCAATTTAGCGGCCGTAACTTCGGGATAAGGCCTGCCCTTCGCAAGAAGGGCCGCAGCTAAAGACCTCATGCGACTGTTTACCAAAAACACAGCTCCCTGCAAAAGCGTAAGCTGAAGTATAGGGAGTGATGCCTGGCCAGTGTCAGAACGTTAAGGGGAGAGGTGATCTCCGACGCAAGTCGGAGCGCAGCCTTGAGCCGAAGCGCTGATGAACGCCGGCGATAACTATAATCGTCCTAAGGTTGTGTGCCTGTATAAAATGGGTCCACAAGGGTTGGGACGGTTGTGGTGGTAACAGATAAATAGCTACCCAATCCAAAATGGATTGCCTACTGACTATATGCTGAGAAATCTGGTGTATCTAACGATACTATGGTATAATGTACACATAGATGAAATTATATTATGCCAAGTAAAAAAGCGATTAGTGCAGACAATCAGCAGGAAAGACTAAAAACTGAGCAATGGATTGTTGGGTTTACAGATGGCGAAGGATGTTTTTCGGTAAGTATCATAAAGAATTCAACAACTAGACTAGGTTGGCAAATATTTCCTGAATTTGTGATCACGCAAGGGGAAAAGAGTAAAAGTTCACTCGAACTTGTAAAAAATTTTTTCCACTGTGGGAAGATTTATATCAACAGGCGACACGATAATCATAAAGAAAATCTTTGTCGCTATTGTGTGAGATCAATTCGGGAAATAAGCGAGACTATCATTCCATTTTTTCAGGAGAATAAACTGCGAACTTATAAAGAAAAAGATTTTATAAAGTTTGTCAAGATTCTTTCGATGATGAAAAATCATCAACATTTGAAAATTGGCGGAATGAAAAAAATCGCACGCTTAATAGAAAAGATGAACAGAAAGGTGCCGGCCAGATTTTTAGAATCCCCAGAAACCAAACGTCAGCCTCGTCAAGTCACGAGGAAGATAGAGTTCTATCCGCATAGCGATATGCGGGGGAATATATAGCGAAATTCCTTGTCGGGTGAGTTCCGACCCGCACGAATGGTATAACGATGTGAGGACTGTCTTAACTATATACTCGGCGAAAATGCAAGTGTCGTGAAGATGCGACGTACCCGCAACTAGACGAAAAGACCCCGTGAAGCTTTACTACAACTTGACATTGGTGCATTATTTCATATGTTTAGCGTAGGTGGGACCCGCAAGGGGCCAATGAAACACCACCCTTATGCCATGATGTGCCTAATTTCCTTACTTGAATCAGCGAGGGAAGACAGTGTCTGGTGGGTAGTTTAACTGGGGCGGTTGCCTCCCAAAATGTAACGGAGGCGTTTACAAAGGTCAGCTTAGCCCGGATGGAAATCGGGCTGGACGTGCAAACGCAAAAGCTGGCTTTACTGCAAGGGCTACCACCCGAGCAGTCGCGAAAGCGGAAGTTAG
>Ga0155303_108_pt1 | contig 9930 bp, 10 predicted proteins | sample RifCSPhighO2_02_FD_106271 | JGI IMG/M metagenome (GOLD analysis project Ga0155303, IMG submission 106271) | Candidatus Magasanikbacteria bacterium RIFCSPHIGHO2_02_FULL_44_13 | reverse complement strand
AAAAAGTGAAAATTGGCGGAGAGGGTGGGATTCGAACCCACGGTACCCTTTCGGGCACACCGCTTTTCGAGAGCGGCACCTTCAGCCACTCAGACACCTCTCCATACTCTACCATTCTAACAACTAATTGGAAATTTTAAAAGTCCCTCGCGGGACTTTTGTTTTATTCTTTTACTTCTTCTGTCTTTTTTTCTGTTGCGGTCGCGCATATTTTTTTCTCCACCTTCACTTCCTTCAGTTTTTTCTTATAATCCCGCAAGAAATAAGCTTTGCTTCGGTTAACTTTTAATTGTCTTACTAACTCAACTTTCGTTACTATCGGCGAGTGAACCGGGTAGATTTTTTCCACGCCAACGCCCTCGGAAATTTTTCTGACAGTGAAAGTGGCGCCGGTTTCATTACCATGTTTGACAGCAATAACCGTGCCTTCAAAAATTTGAATGCGCTCTTTTTCTTCGCCTTTGGTGTTTAGTTCTTTGACTTTTTGATGCACGCGGATAATCATGCCGGGCTTTAAATTTTCACGAATATCTCCTGTCATAGGGGGTTTTTAGGGTGTCAATATTCTACTAAATCTACGGTTTTTTGTCAATAGCCAGTTCCTGTTTAATAGTATCCGCTATTTTTGACACAGTTTCCTCTAGTTTGCCCTGTACATTCACCACTCGGTAGTCATAATCAATTGATTCCGACATCTCTTTTTTGGCTATACTAAGCCGTTCAGCAATTTGAGTATCATCTAATCCTCCGCGCCGTTCAATTCGCGCCTGCAGGACATTCAGACTCTCGGGTAATAAGTAAATTGACAAATGTTTAATTTTGTTTTTATCAAGATTATGTTTGCCATTGACTTCTATCTGGGTAAAGACAATCTCGTTGCGCTCTAATGATTCAGCCAGCCGCGACTTTTCAATTCCATAGTAATTTTCAGAATAAATATTATGCTCCACGAAAGCACCCCGTTTGATTTTCTCTTCAAACTCATTTTTACTGATAAAAAAATAGTCCACGCCTTCTTTATTGCCTGGACGCGGCGGGCGGGAGGTGGTGGTAACCAATCGCGCGGAATTTGGGAAAATTTTTAACAGCGCGTTGATGACAGCGTCCTTTCCTCCGCCGGAAGGAGAGGATATTATAATTAGTTTGCCTTGCGACATAATGTGCGAACTTACGAAAGGAATACGAAATTACGAACTACGAAAATAACGAGTTAACCATTACGATATCCCCACTTTTTTTCTGGCATCTTTCATCGTCTTCTTTGCCACTAAACCAGCCTTTTTCGCCCCAGCTGTCAATATTTTTTTCAATTGATTCGGATTAGATAATAATTTGGCGCGGCGTTTTCTAAAATCGGAAAAATATTCGCCGATTGCCTTGCCCGTTGCCAGTTTTAAATCGCCATAGCGGATTGATCCGTCTTTTTCCGCTTTAATAAAGCCCTGATATATTTTTTGATTTCCAAATTTTTGTAATAGCAACAACAAATTTTTTACCCCCGGGGCTTGTTCACCGCCACTTGTTGCTGTCACTGCTTTCTTTAGTTTTTGCTCAATTACTTCCGGCGTGTCAGCCAACTCAATCACATGCCCCGCGCCCAAGCTCTTGCTCATTTTTTTATCCGGCTCAAGCAGACTCATTACTTTTGGGACATCGGTCAATAGGTGTTTGGTTTCTTGGAAGAACACACCATATCGGTTGTTAAACCAGCGCGCGATATCGCGAGTCAATTCAACATGTTGAACCTGGTCTTGTCCCACCGGCACCACATTGCCGCGGTAAAGCAAAATATCCGCGGCCTGAAGCACCGGATAAGTGAACAAACCGGCGTTGATATTTTTTTCCTGCTGTTGCGACTTGTCCTTGTATTGCGTCATTCGTTCCAGTTCGGCAATCGGCGTTACGCAATTAAAAATCCAGCCCAATTCCGTGTGTTCTTTGACTTGGGACTGAACGAATAATGTGGTTTTTTTTGGATCAATCCCCGCGGCCAAAAGTTCAGCCGTTGTTTCTATAATTTGCTTCCGGCGCTGTTCGGCAGGCATGTTGCCGGCCAAAGAATGCAGGTCAGCGATGAAAATATACATCCGGTATTTGCCGGAGTTTTGCAAATCAACCCAATTCTTGACTGCGCCCAAATAATTGCCCAAATGCAGGTTGCCAGTCGGCTGGATGCCGGAAACGATGACGGGTTTGTTGTTCATAAGCCTGGTAGTCAATTTTAATCAATGTAATCAATGCTAATATTTTACTTTATTTTCTAAACAAAAACAAGCACGGCAACTTCACGCTATTTTAAACCACTGCCGCCATTCATGATTAAAATACATACTTTTCCACAAATTTAAGCGCTATATAGACGATTTCGCCGACATTTTTGACGACTACCACCACTAATTCAAATCTGTCTTTGCTTTTGCCGGAAGCCAGTTTACTGCCAATCGTTTGGGTCTGTGGTTTTGACCGTTCAATTGTTTTGGAATTTGGGTTCATACCCTTGAAAACATCTTAAATTAACGAAAATTAACAAAAAACCGCCTGCCGATAAGACCTGCGGTTTATTAGATTAAGTCAAAACAGGCCTTACCAGCAAAGGTGGTTACGCATCCACAAATAGTGCTTTTGCGGTTTGTTCTGTTTTATCATATATATCTACTGTATCAGCTGGTTTTATCCTTGTCAAGGATTTTTTTATCTTACGTCCTATGTCTTACGCCCTACGCCCTACGCCCTACGCCTTATTTCCAACTACACCTCAATCACCACCGGCAACACCATTGGCCGTTTCTCCGTCTTAGTATATAAAAATTGCCCGACTTTGTCGCGAATGTCGTTGCGGATTTGGTTAGTGTCTGTCCAATTTAACGGTGCGGATTCAAGCACCATTTTTTTAACTTTGTGCCGAAGGTCTTCAATCAATTCGCGGTTTTCTTTAAGGAAAATGAAACCGCGCGAGATGATGTCAGGGTTTTGAACTAATTTACCGGATTTAGTATCAACAGTTACGATTACCACGACCATACCATCAGCCGCGAGCACTTGCCGGTCGCGCAGAACGATATTTTGCGTGTCGCTCACTCCGAGGCCGTCAACAAAAACATAATCGCTCGGCGCTTTTTTATCCAAAATCCGCGCGGATTTTGGAGTAATTTCAATTATTGATCCGTTGTCAGGAACAAAAATGTTTTCTTTGGGGAATCCGCGTTCAATCGCCAGACTTCTTCCTTCTTTCAAAAAGTAATGATTGGCGTAAACCGGAATAAAATAAGTCGGTTTGATTTGCTCCAACATTTCGGCGATATCAGCGCGCGTCGCGTGTCCGGAAACGTGCACATCCATTATTTCGCCGTGAATTACATGATCAGCTTGGCGATAAATATTATCTTTGAGGCGCTGAATTGTGCGCTCATTGCCGGGGATGATTGAAGAAGAAAAAATTACCGTGTCGGTTTTGCGCAGTTTAACTACGCGATGTTGTTTGTTGACAATGCGCGCCAGCACCGCGTTTTCTTCGCCTTGCGCGCCGGTGCAGATAACCACGACTTGCCGATCATGATATTTATCAATATCTTTGACATCAATTAAAACACCTTTGCGGATTTTTATATAACCCAGTTCTTTGGCGATTTCAATATTCATTTTCATGCTGTAGCCGTCAAGCGCGACTTTTTTACCCAGCTGGTCCGCGGCGTCAATCACCCATTTAATACGCTCAACCTGCGAAGAAAACGTGCCGATAATCACTCGTCCCTCGGCTTTCTGCAAAATTTCCAGCAAGTTTTTATACATCGTTTCATAATCCGCGGAACGGCGAGTGTTTAGCGCTCCCAAACTTTCCAGCATTAACACGGTTGGCCGCGGAAGTTTAGCCAAGTGGCGGTAATCAAGCAAAGAATTTCCTTTCGCGTCGTGTTCCAGCGTCCAGTCGCCCGGATGAATCACGGTTCCGGCCGGAGTTTCAATGATTATTCCCATCGCGTCCATGATGGAATGTTCAATTTGGAAAAATTTAATCGTGAATTTTCCCAAACGCAAAGTATCCTGCAAATTTTTTACCGTAATGGTTTTCAAATTTTTAGCGCTGTGCTGTTTGTAATCTTCTTGTTTGTTTTTAATCAGCGCCAGAGTTAAATCACGGCCAATGATCGTCGGATTGCCGAGTTTTTCCAACAGAATTGGCGCGGCGCCAATGTGATCCAGATGACCATGGCTGAAGATTACGCCGCGAATTCTTTTTTCTTTTCCGACTAAATATTTAGTGTTTGGGATGATGTAATCAATACCCGGCATATCTTCTTCCGGGAATTGCAAGCCCATGTCCAAAATAATAATATCGCCTTCATATTCAAAAACCGTCATGTTGCGTCCCACCTCTTCGCATCCGCCTAAAGGAATAATGCGTAATCCGGCGCTGTCTTCCGGTTTTTCATTGATGACGGCTCCGGTTTGGAATTGCCGGATATTCCGCGGCGGTTGGTTTCGGCCGGGGAAGCGAGAACGCGAACTAAATTTACGCCGGGATCGCGGCGTTGAAGGTTGGGTGGTGTTTGTTCCGCTGGGGCGGCTTTTTTGGCCGCGAAAATCTGCAAACATAAAAACTAATTATTAAATTATGATGAAGTAGAAAATATTATTATTTTTTCGCTGCGGAACTCCTCGCGTGAGCTCGTCACACAGTTCTCGCTTCAAAAATAATAATATTTTCTACTTGATAGAACCTAGTTTAGGAGGAAAAATTGTGCCCGAAGGGAGATTTGAACTCCCACCCCCTTGCGGGGACTGGCTCCTGAAGCCAGCGCGTCTACCAATTCCGCCATCCGGGCATTCACCATTGCCATTGTCCGTTTGTTTTTACATACCATCCGGTTACGTCGGCAAAACGATCCGCGGGACGCGAGATTCGCTCCACTCCCAATCCGTTTACGCGATCAGTAGTGGCATAAGTATAGGTTGGCATATAAAGAAACACCGCCGGCAATTCGGTTGCTAATAATTCTTGAAATTTTTTATATAATCCCGTTCGCTCATCTTCATTGACAGCCGTGCGGGCTTTTTCAATCAGAGCGTCGGCATTGCGGTTTAAATATCGCGATAAGTTTAGCCCCGGATAATCAATTTGACTGGAATGCCAGAAGGGGAAAGGGTCAGGGTCGTCGCCGACGATTTCTCCGTACAACAAAATGTCGTAATTGCGCGGTTTCAAAACTTCGCGGCTGAATTCTCTCACTTCATAAAATTTTAAATTGACTTTTACCCCGATTTCCTGCCACAGGCCGGCAATAATTTCGGCCGCTTTGCGGTATTCTTCATTTTTTACCGTTACTAAATTCAATTCCAAAATTTTTCCTTGTTTATCTTGGCGATAAAATGTTTGCGGTGTTGATAGCTCGCTATCCAATTGGCTGTTGATGTCGGTTTCCGCTCTTTGTTTAGCTGCCTCATCAGGCGTGGAAGTAGCCGTTCCGTTGGCTGTGGATGATGTCGTTTTTTGGCCGTCTTCCCAGAATTTCCACAACTCGGTTTTTCTTTTTTCGCGATAATTTTCAGAAGTGACACGCGGCCATTTTTCGTCCAATAATTTATTCGCTTCTTCTATGGAACGCGCGATCGCTCCGATGTTGGCGTCATATCCGGCAAAACCGGGTAGAATCGGCCCGTTAATCACACTGCCTTCATTTTTTAAGACTTGTTGTAGGATTTTTTCTTTATCAATCGCTTTAGCCAAAGCAAGGCGCACTGACTTTTCTTTTAAAATCGGCTGATTGTCCTGATTGAAAAATAACGCGGTGTATTGCGGCAGTTGAGGCGTATGCAAAACCACATGCTTGCGTTCTACCTTGTCGCGCAAGGCATGGGGAACAAAATTTAACCCATCAACTTTTTGGCCGCGGAAGGCTTCAATGGCGCCGGCCGAGCCCTCATATTCCGGAAAGAATTGGAAAACAAACTCATCTAAAAACGGCGATTGGCGGAAATACTTGTCAAAGCGCTCCAACTCATAACTATAAATGTATCCGGTATCGTCTTTGGCTAATTTTTTGAACATAAACGGCCCGGTGCCAATCGGTTGTAAATTTAAATTGGAAAAACGCATTTGCTCCGGCGGAACATCAAACCAAACATGTTCCGGCAAGATGCCAACTATTAAAATCGACAGAAATTGACCGAAAGGCTCCGGTAAAACAAAACGGATTGTATAATCATCAACCACGGAAATCTCAACACCTTGAAAACTGACAAAAAGGGGGCTGTTAACAGCGGGGTTCTGGATGGTTTCAATTGTAAATTGGACGTCTTTGGCAGTGAATGGATTGCCATCATGCCAGAAAACATCTCGGCGTAATTCAAAAGTGTAAATTTTTTTATCCGCGTTTAAATCATATTTAACCGCCAGATCCGGCACTAAACGATGCTTGGCATCATAACGCATCAGGCCGGAAAAGACTAAGCGCGCGATATCCATATCAACGTCGTTGGTGCTGGCAAAAACAGGATTCACGGACTTTGGCGATCCCACCACCGCTTCAACATAGCGGCCGCCATTAGCCGGCATTTGAACTATATGCGCGTCGGTAAAACGCCAGCCGACCCACGACAAACTTAATAACAAAACAAAAAAACTTATTTTAATCACCTTTTTTTCCGCTGGAGAAAATAATCTGCGCACATGCCACAGTTGCGAAAATTTCGGCCAAAATCTACCCTTTGCCCTTTGCAATAATTTAAAATCATGCCGGACGGATTTAAGCGGTTTAGCGCGGCAACGACGAACAATTTTAACAGTTATATTTTTTAAATAAGAAAACAAGGAAGAAACCATAATTAGAAGTGGGCGACAAAAATCAAACCATTAAACTTGCCACTGCCACGCCGAAGAAAATCACCGCTATCGCGATGGTGGCGCGGAAAAGAACTTTGTCAATACCTCGGCGGGTGCTGAAGATATTGCTGGAACCGCCAAAAGCTGCGCCCAGCCCCGAGCCTTTTTGCTGGAGCAGGACCACAACGACTAATAATATGGCGCTAATTGCTTGGACAATAAGTAATATTTTTGGAAGCATAAAAAAGGTGTTTTAGGGGTAGAATCAACGGTGAAGAGAGTATAACATAAAAGCGGTAAAAAGGCAATAAACCTGTTTATCAACAGGAAGACAAATAAAAAAACCCCGACTTGTCAGAAGAAGAAACAATTGCCAAAGAAAGCGCCATGGAGAGAGATGCCTTGGCGTCTCCCCAGGCTACGTTTTCTCCTTCTGGTAAGCGGGGGTTTTAATTTGATAATGTTGGTGCTCTCCCTGTTCTGTCATAGCTTAATCATTTATAAATTACCCTTAATTTAACACAAAAATTCTGCCACATCAAAGCCCTTGACTTTTCCCGCGCAACATAATACAATATGGCCACTTTATAACCTTGTAATCTTTGCTACTTATGAAAAAAGACATCCATCCAGCTTATTACGAAAACGCGAAAGTAACCTGCGCCTGCGGTAACACTTTTATGGTTGGCTCAACTTTGAAGGAAATCCGCGTGGAGCTCTGTAATTTGTGCCACCCGTTCTACACCGGCAAGCAGAAATTCGTTGACACCGCCCGCCGTGTGGAGAAGTATCAGGAAAAAGTCGCTAAAGTTGCCAAAGCCGCGTCCGGTCATTTGGGCAAAAAAGCCAAACACGCCGCCAAAGCGATTAAAAAAATCGCCAAGACTTCCGGAACAAAAGAAAAAAAATAGCCGTTGTTTTGTGGAACAGATTTTGCTTAACAGCGGGTCTGTTTTTTGATATAATTGGTATATGATAGATAGGTATACGCAACTAAAAAAGAAATACTTGCAATTGGAGCAGGATCTGCAGAATCCTGTTGTTATTGCTGACCAAAAAAAGCTGAAAGCCGCGGCGCGGGAGTATGATGATTTAAAATTATTAGTGGAAAAGATAACCGAACTGGAAGCGTTGGAAAAAAGTTTGGTGGAAACAGAATTGATAGTTAACGAGGAAACCGATAACGCTATGCGCGAGTTGGCCGAAGTTGAGGCGCTGGAATTGCGGACTAAAAAAGATTTGTTGGAGCAAGAACTTGTTGAGTTAACCACACCCAAAGATCCTCTGGACGGCAAAAATGTCATTGTGGAAATCCGCGCCGGCGCCGGCGGGGATGAAGCGGCGTTATTTGCCGGCGATTTGATGCGTATGTATATGAAATATGGAGAAAAAAAACATTGGAAAAGCAAGTTAATTTCTGAAAGTAGAATCGGCATCGGCGGTTTTAAAGAAGTCATTTTTTCCCTTGGTGCTGAGCCGAGCCGAAGCACAGGTTCAGGGCAAGGAGTTTACAAAGACATGAAATATGAAATGGGCGTGCACCGCGTGCAGAGAACTCCGGAAACGGAAAAAGCCGGCCGGATTCACACTTCCACCGCCAGCGTGGCGGTCATGCCGGAAATTGAAGAAAAAGAATTCGCGATTAATGCCAAAGATTTGCGCGTGGATACTTTCTGCGCCGGCGGACACGGCGGGCAAAGCGTCAATACCACTTACAGCGCGATCAGGATTACTCACATTCCGACCGGATTAATCGTGCAGTGTCAGGACGAACGTTCGCAAATACAGAACAAGTTGAAGGCGATGAATGTCTTGCGCGCGCGGCTCTGTGAAATTGATCGGCAGAAACAACAGGCGGTACTTGACGCAAAACGCAAAAGCCAAATCGGCACCGGTGATCGCAGCGAAAAAATTCGCACCTACAATTTCCCGCAGGATCGCATCACCGACCATCGGATTCATCAGAATTGGAGCAATATCACCACTATTTTGGGAGGGGATTTAGAGAATGTAACGGAGGCGTTAAGAAAAGCTGATAATGAAACAAAATAAATGTTCAATTTTCAATTACCAATTTTCAGAAAAAATTTAAAATTTTTGATTTGAAAATTTTTTTGAAAATTATGAAAATTGAAAATTGGTAATTAACGCTATGAAGTTTTGGTTTCAAAAATATTATCCCCTGTTTATTGTACTCGCCGTTGCCGCCGCCTTGCGTGTCAATCTTTTGTTTGTCCGCGGCACTTGGTGGTTTGATGAAATGTTCAGCGTGCATTACAGCCTTTTGCCGTGGGGGAAGGCGATTAAATATTGGCTCTTGGAAACCAATCCTTTTTTATATAATCTTGTTTTGCGCGGGTGGATTAATATTTTTGGCCAAGGTGAAATGACGGTGCGGATTCCCTCGTTGATTTTTGGTTTAATAACCATCGCGTTCGTGTATTATCTCGGCCAAAAATGGATTTCCCGCCGCGCCGCGATTGTTTCTTCTTTAATTGTTTCTTTGTCAGGCATTCATCTCTTTGTCAGCACGGAGACCAGAACGTATGCTTTGTTTGTGTTTTTGACGGCGCTGTCTTTTTATTGGTTCATAAACATATTCGTGGAACAAAAAATCAGCCGCTGGACTTGGCCGATGTTTTTTTTGACGCAAGTTTTACTGCTTTATTCGCATTTGACCGCCTTGACGGTAATTGTTATTCAAGTCCTCGCGCTTGTATATTTTAAAGCGGACAATGCGGCGCGGAAAAAATTATTGCTTACGCAGTTTTTTTCCTTGCTAATCTGGAGCCTCTGGTTTATTCCCTCGCTTCTGCCAAAACTTAATTCTCGCAGTCTCTATGGTTGGTTTTTCACCTATAACAGCGAATCTTCCAATATATTAACGATTTTAAATACTCTTTTTGTAAACACGGGTGTTCCGGAGTTTATTCTCACGTTGTTCGCGGTTATTTTGCTGGGAATAATTTTTTACGCGATCAGAGTTTTTTCGCAACAGGAGCAAAAAAATAAAAACCGGCTTTTTGTTTTAATGCTCTGGAGTTTTATTCCCGCTCTGCTGGGTTCATTTTTCGGGCAGTATGTCACCAAGTATTTTGTTTTTTCTTTGC
>Ga0155303_120_pt1 | contig 13641 bp, 13 predicted proteins | sample RifCSPhighO2_02_FD_106271 | JGI IMG/M metagenome (GOLD analysis project Ga0155303, IMG submission 106271) | Candidatus Magasanikbacteria bacterium RIFCSPHIGHO2_02_FULL_44_13 | reverse complement strand
CCCGCCCCGATGCGAATCGGGGCACCCCTCCTTGTTAAGGCGGGGGGTATCGAACCTCTCCCCTTAACAAGGGGAGATGCCACGGCGTGGCGGGGCAGAGAGGTGGTTCGCCAACTCGCCGTTTTGCCGTGGTCCGGGACATTTCATCATATTGCCTATCGGGTGTTAAAAAAGTATTGTTCGTTTTTGGGGTATAAAAATAATTTTTCTGTTTTGGACAGCGATGATAGTTCAAATTTAATTAAACAATGCTTGAAAGACGAAGGCGTGGATCGGACACAGCGGCGTTTTCCATCGCCGGCGGTTTTGCAGTCAATCGTCAGCTACGCGCGGAATTCCGAGACGACAACAGAAGATGTTTTGAATCTAAAGTACCAGCATTTTTTGCCGTTAGCCGACAGCATTAAAAGCATCGCGGTGAATTATGAAAAAAGAAAATTAGCCGCGAATGTAATGGATTTTGATGATTTGTTGGTTAATTGGTTAAAATTGCTGCAACAATCGGAAAAGATTCGGCAAAAATACCAAGAGCAGTTTCAATATATTTTAGTTGATGAATATCAGGATACTAACAAAATTCAAGCGTCAATTATCCGTTTGATCGCCGCCAAACATCGCAATTTGCTGGTTGTCGGCGACGACGCGCAGAGCATTTACAGTTTCCGCGCGGCGGAGGTTAAAAATATTTTGGATTTTGAAAAAGAATATCCTGACGCGAAGATTTTTCGTCTGGAAACCAATTATCGCTCCACGCCGGAGATTTTGAATTTGGCGAATAACATAATTTCCAACAACATCAACCAATACCAAAAAGAATTGAAGAGCGTGCGGGAAAAATTTGTTCGGCCGGAAGTCCACTCGTTTGATACCAATGACGAGGAAGCTGTTGCCATCGTCAGCCGGGTAGAGGAGTTGTTTGGCGAGAGGGTGGAGCCGAAAGATATCGCGGTTTTATTCCGCGCCGCGCATCATTCGCAAGCGCTGGAAATGGAACTGATAAAACACGGCATCGCTTATGATTATCGCGGCGGCGTGCGGTTTTTTGAACGCGCGCATGTCAAAGATGTTTTGGCCTATTTGCGGATATTAAATAATTCCACAGATACGGTCGCGTGGCAGAGAGTTTTAAATATGCAGGTGGGGATTGGAGAGGCGACGATTGAAGTGATTTTAGAGAGACTTAGGACGTATGACATAGGACGGATGATTGAATATTTACCGGCGAGAGCCAGTGTCGGGTGGAATGATTTTTTGCAGGTTTTTCAGCCTCTGCAAAACACGGTTGATGTTGGCGTTGGTGGTAAGATTCGGATTATTATGGAAAGTAAATACGCCGAATATTTAGAAAATGAATATCCTGATTATCGGGAGCGGCTGCAGGATTTGGAACAGTTGGCGAAATTCGCGGATCAAGCCGAGGATTTAGATCAATTCTTAGCCGAGTCAAGTTTGCAAGAGGGGTTTCAGACTTCAGACTTCAGACTTCAGACTTCAGCCCCAGACGGACAACCGAAGACTGAAGACAGAAGTCTGAAGTCCAAGATAGTTCTTTCCACCATTCATCAAGCCAAAGGTTTGGAGTGGCAGGCAGTATTTATTATTAATGTTTCCAATGGTCAATTTCCGAATGATCGCGCGGCGCGCGAGGATAATGGAATAGAAGAAGAGCGGCGATTATTTTACGTGGCGGTAACGCGCGCGAAAAAACATCTGCAAATCAGTTATTTAATGTCTGGAAGTTTCGGCGGTTCAATCGGCGGACCAAGTTTGTTTGTCAATGAAATCAATAAAAATTTGGTTGACGCGGATCTGCGCGGCGCGGTGTTTAATGACAACGAGCTGGAAGAAATTATTTATATTGACGAAGAAAAACCAAAACGGCAATTTAAGCCCGGGAGTTTTTTGCGGGATGTCGATGATCTTTGATCTATACAAGCTATTGACAAGATCCAACTATTCTGGTACTATATATACAGTGATGTATAGGTAAGGAAGTGTTCAAGACCTAAGGAAGACCTCAATCGCGAGATGGAGGTCTTTCTTTTTTTGCTCACCAGAAATGTTCTTTGTGAAGTAATACATGCAGCAACTGGAGGTTTTGTGTTCGAGTTATATTTTTTTTAGTATTATTCCAACCACGCCATACGCAGTTTCGTCTTGTTTGCTATAAAATCTGTAATAGACATCCACAGCCTCATCAATATTGTTTTTGTCAGGTAAAACATTATTTACACCTTCTACCATTATCATCTCTCGAAAATTTTTGTAGGTATTTTTTTTAATTATTTTAAAATTTGCTTGGCCGTTGATCTCCAAAATGTCGCCAACTTCCAACTCCAAAAATTTGTCTTTGTTTAAACGGCCTTCAACGGTTTTTTCACCAGACATAATATAACTAAAATATGGTTCTTGCACGCTTATCTTTATTATTTTCATAAAAGTATTTCTGTTAAGTTTGCGGTTAAATATTACCTTTTTTTATATTATATCACACATCATATTCTTGTCATTTTTGCCCTCATCTGCTATATTATCTCCGTAGCGGCAGAGGGCCTTTACATCACCAATGGTATTGAGGCTTCCTCCTCGCTGCTACATAAAAGGCGCCACTTTGGGTGGTGTTTTTTAATTTGTTGCGAGCGAGACCCCCTCCTGCACCTCCCCCTATTGAAGGGGGAGGGATAAGAGAAGTATTGATACTTTGGCGGATTGATGTTATACTTTGGCTATTCTTATTTATTACTTATGCGCGAATTGTTTCAAGTGGTTTTAACCCAGCCGATGTTCAACGCTTTTGTCGGTCTGTATAATTTAATTCCCGATGTCGGCGTGGTTATTTTGATTATCACGGTTTTAATTAAACTGGCCCTGTATCCGTTGACGGCGTCGTCAATTAAATCCCAAAAAGCTCTGACTGATCTCCAGCCAAAATTGGACGTGATTAAAAAAGAGTTCAAAGATGATAAACAGCGGTTGGCGCAGGAGACGATGAAGCTGTATAAAGAAAACAAAGTGAATCCGATGGCTTCTTGTTTGCCATTGTTGATTCAATTGCCGATTTTAATCGCGTTATATTATGTTTTGCAGAGAGGTTTAACAGCCACTAATTTTGACACGCTCTATTCTTTTGTGAAAAGCCCAGATCAAATCAATACTATCTCCGTAGGTTTGGTTGACTTAAAAAATTCAAACATTATTCTCGCGGTTTTGGCCGGCGCGGCGCAGTTTTGGCAGGCCAAAATGATGATGCGCAAGAAAGCGCCGAAAGAAGCGGGCGAGGGCGCTAAAGACGAGAATATGATGAGCATGATGAATAAGCAGATGCTGTATATGATGCCGATTATGACCGTGTTTATTGGCATGAAATTGCCGGGTGGGTTAACGCTTTACTGGCTGTTGTCAACGGTGTTGACGGTGGCGCAACAGGCGGTGGTATTTAAACACCAGAAGTCATAAAGTCCGTAAAGTCTATAAAGTCGCGACCGTATGCGGATAACATATAAACAATTAAAAAAACTTCCGGTGGAGACCAAGAGCGGGAAGTATCTAGGCCGGCTTCGCGATATAGTCTTTGAAATTGACGAACAGATAGTTGTTCAATATGGAGTGAGTCCGTCGTTATTGAGCGGAAAAAAATATTTAATCAGCCGCGAGCAGGTGTTGAACATCAGCGCGGAGAAAGTAGTTGTTGATGATAGTGTGATGAGAGTTAATGATAAAATTAGTGTTGAAAACGACTTGTCGATTGGCAAGGTTGAGGTGGAGGGGGCGGTGATGAGAGAATAAAAATAAATAGATAGAGATAAATTGAGATAAGAGATAAAAAAGATAATGTGTTTGGCGTCAATTGGCGCTTTTTGTTTTTTGGGGCTTTTAGAGTAAACTATAGATGGTATGGATGAGGAATTTAGAAAATCAATTTTGCGGACGCTGGCGTATTTTGATATTTTTGATTATCCGCTGACGAAAGAAGAATTGCGCCGTTTTGGCATTGATTACACTGATTATGACGGAGGTTACGCTGATTTTTTGTTACGTTTGGAACAATTAGAGCGACTTCAGCAAATTCAACACAAACACGGCTTTTATTTTTTACCAGGCCGCGAGGCGATTGTTGGGGCAAGACAAGACAAGATTAAAATTATTGAGCAGAAAATGAAAATAGCCGTAAAGGGGATTAAGAAGATCCGCTGGGCGCCATTTATCCGCGCGGTTTTTGTCTGCAACACGGTCGCTGGCGGCTTCGCTGACGAAAAAAGCGACATTGATGTTTTTGTGGTGGTCAAAGCGGGACGGATTTGGCTGGCGCGCGCGTTAGCCACATTGACTTTGAGTTTATTCAGGATGAGGAGAACCAAAAGAAAAATTAAAGATCGGATTTGTTTGAGTTTTTATGTTACGGATGATAATTTGAATTTGGAAAAAATCGCGATTGAAGATGATGTTTATTTGAAATATTGGCTGGCGCAATTGATTCCGGTTTACGATCCGGATAACTTGCTGGCGGAAATTCAGCGCGCGAATGCCTGGGTCGGCAAGTCGTTACCTAACGCTTTCGTTTCGTTTACACCGATTTCGCGTTGGCAAGTTAAAAACGGCCGGCTGTCAATTAAGATTAAGCGAATTTTGGAAAAGATGTGGGGCGGCGGATACGGCGATTTGATGGAAGCGCAGGCGCGCGGGGCGCAGAAAGCGCGGATGGCGTTGAATTATATGAGCGCGCAAAACGAATCGGACACGCGGGTTGTTGTCAGCGATAAGATGTTGAAGTTTCATGAGAATGATATGAGAGAGGAGTATAGGGAGGAGTGGTTGGGACATAGGACATAGGGCGTAAGACGTAGGTGAAGTTAAGTCCTACGTCCTACGGCATATGTCATAAGTTTTACTATGGTATTTCAAGTAAAGAGAATCGATTTAGAATCCACTCTTTGTTTTTTCTTAAGAGCGTTTCTTTTTCTATTCCCCTGGCAGACAATTTGGATTTATCGGGAGATTTTTGTTGACGGCGTGAAAATGGAATACGCGACGTTGGGCTTTTACGCGACGGAAATTTTGCTTTGGGCGGCAGTAGTCGCATTTATTATTTGGTATTGGAAAAAATGGAAAATGGAAAAATCAAAATGGAAAATGGATTTTCGATTGACCAAAGACAGAATATTTATTTTCGCGTGTCTATCTCTTATCTCTTATCTCCTTATCTCTATTACTTGGTCAGTGGAAAAGTCTTTGGCTTTACAACAATCCTTGCGTGTCATGGAAACGTTCCTCTTGTTTTTCATGTTCGCTCTTGGTCCGCTCAAATTCAGCGAGGCGGTGAAGTGGCTGGCTTTGGGCGCGGTTCTGCCGAGTTTATTGGCCATCTGGCAATTTTTTTCTCAATCAACCTTCGCTTTCAAGTGGCTGGGGTTAGCCGAACACATCGCGTCAAACCCGGGAACGTCAGTGGTTGTTGGAGAAGAGATCGGACGATGGTTGAGGGCGTACGGGCCGTTCTCTCACCCGAATGTGCTTGGCGGGTACGCGGTGATGGTGATTGTTTTGATACTGATAAGATTGAAAGATTGTAAGATTGAAAGATTGTCGTTTTATTTACTTATCTCTTATCTCTTATCTCTTATCTCTGTCGTTTTTTTCTCTTTCAGCCGGTCGGCGTTGTTAGCCATGGGAATTGCTTTATTGTTGTATTGTTTAATTGTTATTAAGCAAAAAAAATTCTTTTATCTCCTATCTCCTATCTCCTATCTCATCTTATCAACTATTATTTTGACCGCCCTACTTTTTCCCGCGCTGAAAGTCCGCGTTTTCACATCTTCATCATATGAAGTCGCTTCGGTGGCCGAACGCGCGCGGGGATTTAATGAGGGTTGGGAAATTTTTAAAACTAACAGGTGGCTGGGAGTCGGCGCCGGCAATTACACCGCGTATTTACAAAAAATTGATCCAACACGCCTGCCATGGGAATACCAGCCGGCGCATAATGTCGGGCTGCTCTTTTTGGCGGAGAGCGGGGTGGTTGGCGCGGTGTTGTTATTGTTAGTAATCATATCATTTATCATTTATCATTTATCACTTGTTAGGAATCAGGAATCAGGAATCAGGAATCAGGAAATACAGACTGATGCGCGTCAGCGCTGGAAAATAATCGTTGTGTTTTGTTATCTGGGTTTTGTGTTCTGTTATCTTATTCTCGCCTTCCTTGATCATTATTTGATTTCATCATACACCGGGTTGGTTTTAACAGGCATTTTTTGGGGTTTAGTCTTCAAAAGCGCGCGGGAAGTTGTCCCCAATTCATCCACCGCTGGTTAAAATTGGTTTGTTTTTAGCCAATATTTTTTGGGTGGTTTGCCCTTGACAAGCCATTGACACGGGTTATTTTATAGAGCATAATAGATATGTGAGAAATGCGGAACGCCAACTTTGGGTTGGTGGTACTGGTAGCTTCAAAGAGGAAAAAACAAAAGCCCAGAGTTGGCGACAGGCGCGTTGTACGCGGCAGAGATTTCGTGTTACTGACAGGCATCATGAAATCATAACTGCACGGTACTTTGAGCTTGTCTCCTACTTTGGGCTTTTTTGAACAGAAAAAGAATGCCTGCTGGAGGAGAGAAGTTTTCCCCGCATTAGCGGGGAGCTACCCCCCAAACAAAAACCATATTCTATGGGTAGTTTGCACCTCCGGTGCCCCGCGGTATAGTTTGCTGTGTTGGTGAGGCAGGTGGCGGTTTTCGGCTGATAGCCCAAAAGGCTCTCTTGGCCACAAAGCCGGGTTTGTCCAAAGGATAAAATTCCGGCGCCGCATCTGTTATTCTATGACATGGCAGACAGATAAGCCCGCGGGGTTTTGTTTTTGCTTGTGGATATGTGTGCTTGACATTTAGCACTCAATAATATAGAGTGATAGTGGTTAATTTTTAATCATTTGTTCTATGAACATAAGACCATTAGGCGATCGCGTGCTGGTCAAGCCGATTAAGGAGGAAGAAGTAACCAAATCCGGAATCGTTTTGCCGGATACCGTTGATAAAGAAAAAAAGATGGAAGGCGAAGTCGTGGCTGTTGGTCCGGGCAAGATGTTGGACAGCGGCGAGCGCGCGAAAATGGAAGTAAAAGTCGGTGACAAAGTTATTTTTGAAAAATGGGGCGGAGAGGAAGTGAAGGTGGAGAAAGAGGAGTATAAGATACTTTCAGCGGAGAAGATATTGGCGATTGTTGAGTAAATTATAAATTGAGGCTTACAAAGCTGACAAAGCTTACGAGGCTCACGAGGCCCCGATAGCATTGTAAGCCTTGTTGGCCTTGTAAGCATTTTTATTATGGCTAAGCAAATTAAATTCAATGATGACGCTCGCCAAGCATTGGTGCGGGGCGTGGATATTTTGGCCAATGTGGTCAAAGTAACATTGGGTCCGAAGGGTCGCAATGTGGTGTTGGACAAGGGCTATGGCGCGCCGACGATTACCAAAGACGGCGTGTCAGTGGCGAAAGAAATTGAAGTGGAGGATAAGTTTGAAAATGTTGGCGTGGAATTAGTCAAGGAAGTCGCCAGCAAGACAAATGATGATGTTGGCGATGGCACAACTACTGCTACAGTTTTGGCGCAGGCGATTGTTAAAGAGGGTTTGAAAAGCGTTACGGCCGGCGTTAACGCGGTTGCCTTGAACCGCGGTTTGCACAAAGCGACTGAAGCGGTAGTCAAAGAATTGAAAGAAAAAATTTCCAAAAAAGTGGAGGTTGACGAAATTGCCGATGTGGCCGCGATTTCCGCCAATGACCGCGAGATCGGCGAGAAGATTGCCGCCGCGATGAAAGAGGTCGGCAACGATGGCGTGATTACCGTTGAAGAATCGCAGTCGTTCGGCATGGAAATTGAAACCGTGAAGGGCATGCGTTTTGACAAGGGTTATGTCTCTCCTTACATGGTTACGAACGCTGACCGGATGGAGGCGGATTATGAAGACGCGAGCATTTTAATTACTGACAAGAAAATTGCGTCGTTGGAAGAAATTTTGCCGGTATTGGAAAAAGTCGCGCAAACCGGCAAAAAAGAATTGGTGATTATCGCCGATGATGTTGAAGGTCAAGCATTGGCGACTTTTGTGGTGAATAAATTGCGCGGCACTTTTAACGTGCTTGCCGTCAAGTCTCCGGGTTTTGGCGACAGACGAAAAGAAATGTTGCAAGATATCGCGGTTTTAACCGGCGGTAAAGTGATTACCGAAGATATTGGTTTGAAATTAGAAAATACAAGTCTGGAAGATTTGGGCCATGCCAGAAAAGTTGTTGCCACTAAAGATAACACGACAATTGTTGAAGGCAAAGGCGCGGAAAAAGAAATTAAAGACCGCGTGGCGCAAATTAAAAAAATGATTGAACAGTCTGATTCTGATTTTGATAAAGAAAAACTACAAGAACGGTTGGCCAAATTAGCCGGCGGAGTAGCCGTGATTAAAGTCGGCGCGGCCACGGAAACAGAAATGAAAGAAGTTAAACATCGGATTGAAGACGCGGTTGGCGCGACCAAGGCGGCCATTGAGGAAGGCGTGGTGCCGGGCGGCGGCGTGGCATTAGTTCGCGCAATGTCCGTGTTGGATGACATGAAAATGGATGACGAAGAAATGGTGGCAGTCGGTATTTTGAAACGCGCGTTGGAAGAACCTTTGCGTTTGATTGCCATTAACGCCGGTTATGATGGCGCGGTGGTGGCGAATGAAGTGAAAAAGCACAGCGGAAATTTTGGTTTCAACGCCCAAACCGGGCAGTATGAAGATATGGTTTCCGCCGGTATTATTGATCCAACCAAAGTAACTCGTTCCGCTTTACAGAATGCGGTTTCCATCGCCGGAATGTTCTTAACTACCGAAGCGGTCGTTACTGATATGCCGAAGAAAAATGAACCGCCGATGCCGATGGGCGGAGGAATGGGAGGCATGGGCGGGATGTATTAAACCGAACGATGGTGCAGGACGACGAGGACTTATGGCGTATGGCGTAGGACATCGGAAATATTGTGTAGTAATAAAATCAGCCGGAAATTAATTCGGCTGTTTTTATTGCTTTACTTTTGCCTATTTTCTGTGTAATATGTCGGATGTAGGACATGTTTTCGTATTATATGTCTTAAGTCCTATGTCCTATATCTATTCAATATGGAAATGCATGAATTGGTAAAATCTTTGGAAGCGTTAGATCAGAAACTTGTTGCCATCAAGTCAATGTTGCGATTGGCGGAAAAAGAGAAAGAAATAACAGCGTTGGAAGCGGAAGTGAACGCGCCGGGGTTTTGGTCTGATCAAAAAAAAGCGGTGGGAAAAAGCCAGAAGCTTGGTTGGTTAAAAGAAGAAAAAGAGCATTGGGGAAAGTTGGCGAAGGAAATTAAGGATTTGTTGGAAATGGCAGAATTAGACGAAGCGGATAAAGAAGTGAATTTAAGAGAAGAAATTGAGAAACAATATCAATCATTAAACAAACAAGTCAGCGAGTTGGAATTTAATACCCTGATGTCGGAGAAATATGACAGCCAGAATGCCATTGTCGCGATTCATTCCGGCAGCGGCGGAACCGAGGCGCAGGATTGGGCCGAGATGCTTCTGCGGATGTATTTGAAATATTGCGAGAAGAAAAAATGGAAGACAGAAATGCTGGATGAATCAAAAGGACAAGAGGCGGGTATCAAATCAGCGGTATTTAGAGTTGCCAACGTCCCTTCGGCTGGCGCTCAGGGCAAGTTCGCTTACGGTCATTTGAAATCAGAGCACGGCACGCATCGGTTAGTGCGGATTTCGCCGTTTGACGCGGAAAAAATGCGCCACACTTCGTTCGCGCTGGTTGAGGTGATTCCGGAGATGGAAGAAACGCCGGATATTGATATTGACGCTAAAGATTTACGGATAGACACCTTTATGTCCGGCGGAAAAGGCGGGCAGAGCGTGAACACCACTTATTCCGCTGTTCGCATAGTCCACATTCCGACCGGCATTACCGTGCAGTGCCAAAACGAACGTTCGCAATTACAAAACAAAGAAACCGCGATGAAAGTTTTGAAATCAAAATTGCAGAAATTAAAAGATGAAAAAGAAGATGAGGAAAAACAGAAATTGCGCGGGGAATACAAAAGTCCGGAATGGGGGAGCCAGATCCGTTCTTATGTTCTGCATCCTTATCATTTAGTCAAAGATTTGCGGACGGATTATGAGACAACGGATGATAAGAGCGTGTTGGAAGGGGAATTGGATAATTTTGTGGAAGCGTATTTACGATGGCTTCGCACACATCATCACATCATCACTTAATCACCACATCACTTTTGCGGCGTATAAAGATTATGCGGATAATAAAATTAGACATTTTAGATATCGGAGATATTGTTGAAATGTTAAAGAAGGGCCAGACTATTGTTTATCCGACTGAAACTTGTTACGGTCTTGGTTGCGACGCGAGAAACGTTGAAGCGGTGGAAAAAGTGGCAAAAATAAAACAGCGGCAGGCAAACAAACCGATGTTGGTGGTGGTCCCTGACGCGGCGATGGCTTTGCGGTATTTAGAATGGAGTTTAAAATTGCAGGAGTTGGCTGATAAATATTGGTTTATTCGGCGAAGTCCGCCTAAGGCGGACGAAGTCGAACCGGGGGCGCTGACAGTGGTTGGGAAAGCTCTGTCATTGCGAGGAGTAGCCGAAGCGACGACGAAGCAATCCACGTTGTTTCGCCGATTGCTGGATTGCTTCGTCGCGCGAGCTCCTCGCAATGACAGTTTGGCCCCAGGCGTTGTGGCGTCGGATGGCACGGTTGCTTTTCGCGTTACCAGTCATCCGATTGCCGCGCGATTGAGCCGCGAATTGGACGCGCCATTGGTTTCCACTTCAGCAAACATTTCTGGAGAGGAACAGCCATATAGCGTTGAAGCGGTTCAGCGATATTTCGCCAGTCAATCAGACCAACCGGACATTATCATTGATGCCGGCGAGTTGCCGCGCCGCGCGCCGTCAACGATTGTTAGGGTGATTGGAGACAGAGTGGAGGTGTTGAGACAGGGAGAGGTGGTGGTGATTAATTTTTAATTGTGGATTGATAATCTCCCCTCTCGGAGAGGGGCAGGGGGTGTGTTCTCCGCGACACGCCAACACCTCCCCCGCCCTCCTCCGAGGAGGGAGTTTGTGAAATTCTAATCTCATGTTGGAAATAAATAAAACGTCAGCATTGAAAAAACTCTGCGAGCAATACAGACTTCATCCCGCGAAAGACTACGGTCAGAATTTTTTGATTACCGACGCGCCGATTAAAAAAATGCTTGAGGCCGCGGAATTAAAAGCGAGCGATATAGTGGTGGAGATCGGGCCGGGTTTTGGCATCTTAACTTTCGCGTTGGCGGAGAGAGTGAAAAAAGTGATAGCGTTTGAAATAGAAAAAAGATTGCAGCCTTATTGGGATGATTTGGAGATAAGAGATAGAGGAGGTAGAGGAGATAGGGAGATAAATAGAGATAAAGAGATAAGAGATAGGGAGATAAGAGATAGGGTGGAAATAAAGTGGGGTAATGCTTTGGCGCAATTATCTCCTATCTCATATCTCCTATCTCATTATAAAGTTGTCGCGAACCTTCCGTACCAAATTACCTCCCAAACACTTCGCGCCATTTTAGAATTACCGAACAAACCGGAGTTAATCGTCATTATGGTGCAAAAAGAAGTGGCCGAGCGCATTTGTTCTAAACCAGGTGAGATGAGTTTGCTTTCTGTAGCGGTGCAGTATTATGGCGAGCCGAAGATTGTGGCGAAAGTTCCGGCCGGGAGTTTTTGGCCGAGGCCGAAAGTGGAGAGCGCAATTGTGCGAGTCACTATATCACCTCATCACCGCATCACTTCATCACTTGATCACCACGAGAGAGATAAAAAATTTTTCAAAGTGGTGAGGGTGGGGTTCGCGCGGAAGAGAAAGATGTTGTGGAGCAATTTGGCGAAGGGATTAAAATTAGACGGCGGCAAAGTTAAGGCGGTTTTGCGCGAGGTGGTTGGAAACGAAAAAGTGAGGGCGGAGGATGTGGGGGTGGAGGAATGGAGGGTGATCACTGCATCACTTCATCACATCATCACCACATCACACCGACACGGCATCACTACATCACCACATCACATCATCACTTGACGATAAAAACAATATGTTAGAAAAGACAATGACGCCGTTTCAAAACAGACTGAAAAAATTGATGCATCAGTTTGTTAAATATACGTATAAAGTAAGCAAACAGTTTCCAAAAGAGGAATTATATTCATCGGTTTCGCAGGCCAGAAGAGCGGCGTTGTCGGTGGTTTTGAATTATGTAGAGGGTTATTGTCGGCGGCGTTTTAAAGTAAAATTGAATTTTTACGAGATAGCTTATGGTTCGTTGGGCGAGACGAGATACCTGTATTATTTTGCGCTTGACGAAGGGTGGATAACAAAAGAGGGGTATACAGAAGCCGTAAAACTGGCAGACGAAATCGGCGCTATGTTATGGTCAGAAATTGAATCAGTTGAAGACAAAGCTGATAGAGAAAAATGATAAGGTTTCTTCATCTTCAATCGGTGATGCAGTGATGGTGTGATGGGGTGATGAAGTGAAAACTTCGGTTATCCCCACCCACCGTTTTTTTATTGTGAAGCCCTTCCTTTTCTGCTATAATATAGTGGAACTAATCAAGGGCATGGAAAGAGACGATTTTTCCAAAAAAAGTCTTACCAAAGAGCAAAAGACAGGTTTTGTCTTGTTGCTTATTTTTGGCATTTTGGCAGTTGGATTGGGACTCTTACAAATACGCAATACGATTTATGGCCCATTTGTGATTCGGTTGAGCGACAAGGCGGATACAGCGAAAGAAGAAGCGAGTTTGTTAAACGACGAAGCTAGATTGCAGAGCATTGACACCGACCGCGACGGGTTGAATGATTTTGAGGAATTGAATTTTTATGAAACCTCGCCGTATCTGCCGGACACCGATTCCGACGGATTAAACGATAAAGTAGAAATAGAAAAAGGAAGCAATCCGCTGTGTCCGGAAGGCGAGAGCTGTGAAATGAACGAGTCGGAGGCAATCATCGCGACCACGACTTTGGAAATTATTTTGCCGCAGATTAACACCGATCGGTTAGGCGCGGAAAGCAATGTTGGTTTGCAAGAGTTGGCGGATTTGCAAAAAGTTTTAAACGATCCGCAGCAGATTAGGCAGTTATTTTTATCAACCGGAAAAATTTCGGCCGATGATTTGAGCAAAATCAGCGACGCGGAGTTGATGAAGATGGTTGATGAGATTGTGGCGGAGCAGGGCGGGGTGCCGCTATAATACTAATATACCAATACAGTACTAATGATACTAATGGATACGAATATGACAAAAGGAGGGGAGTTGATATATCCGGAGTTATCATACACGCTAAATGGAATTTTATTTTCTGTACATAACGAGATTGGGCAGTATGCTCGTGAAAAACAATATAGCGACGCGATAGAAGTAAAACTAAAAGAAAAAAGTTTGCCCTATAAACGGGAATTAAGAGTATCGGACAGCGGAAACATTATTGATTTCGTTATTGACAATAAAGTATTACTTGAATTAAAGGCTAAACGGATGCTGGTAAAAGAAGATTTTAATCAAACCCAGCG
>Ga0155303_101_pt1 | contig 19960 bp, 17 predicted proteins | sample RifCSPhighO2_02_FD_106271 | JGI IMG/M metagenome (GOLD analysis project Ga0155303, IMG submission 106271) | Candidatus Magasanikbacteria bacterium RIFCSPHIGHO2_02_FULL_44_13 | reverse complement strand
GGCGCGGTGTTCTTGCTTTACCGCGACTATCGCCAGGTTGCCGATTGCCGCGATAGCGCAGACCAGTCCGAACCCGAAGCCGACATCGGCGCGCCGCGCTGTGAGGCCGTCGTAGTTCAGACTGATGGTGGAAAGAGCAACCGCGAAGAACGCCCAGCGGACTCCGATGCTTTTGCTAAACGCGAGGAAAGGCACGAGCCATGTTCGCAGTTCGCGCTGCCATCGTGGACCACCCTGTTCCTTTTCCAGAAGTTTCTGGCGCAACTCCTGAATGTTCAGTATATAGGTGCCGAGGACCAACACCCATATTCCTATCCAGCCCAGAGCGCTTGGGTACTCGCCGACAATGATCATCGCAGTAAGAATCACTATTGCCGGCGTGGTTGAGTCTATTGGAGTAACGAGCGACACATCCTCTAATGCTCGCGCTCTTGTTTTGGCATACAGAATGCCGATGTTGAGAACGCCAGTCGCAAGCACCGGGAAGAGCCAGCCGGTTGAGAGGCGGGGTCCGCCGGTAGCCAACGAATAGGCCATGAGCAGAGCGCTAGCCAAGGCTAGTTCCAGAAAGGTTACGAGCGCGGATCGATTTTTCCATTCACCTTGTTGGTAGTGCCGTGAAAGGATGTTGTAGAAAGCGAACGCGAATGCGCCAGCCACCACGAGAATGATCGCCACGATGTTCATATATCCTCCAAAAGTTAGAAATGACAATATGTTCGGACTTCACCACCGTTGGTGAAATCCTCGCCACTATTTTCCATAAGTTAGTATGAAAAATATTGGTGATTGAGAGCTTCCCAGACTCTCATCGGCGCGTTGGCCTTTACCTCTTTCGGTCGTATGACCGAAGCGGCAGGAGAAAGAACTGTGTAACTAGACCTTGAGCATGGCGGCCGGCACGTAGACGAGCGCGCCCGGGATGCCGTTGAAGCACCCGGGATAGCTCTGGCCGTAGCGCGCCACGAGCGCGCTACCGTCTGACAGGAAGGCGATGCCGTTTCCGCAAATGTCCGGCACGACCAGCCTGTTCTCGTAGTACAACCCCTTCGCGAGGTTGTTTGAGCGAAAGTCGCTGATCGTCCAGACTGTTCCGTCCGGCTCCTTTGCCAGGCCGTAGGTCAGCGTGGCGCATATGCCAAGCTCCGCCTGCAGCCACCTGTCGTCACGTCGCTCATAGTAGCGCCGGCGCCACTTGTCCGGCGACTGCGTGGACTCGATGGTGTAGATAACACCGTCGCTGTCCATGTGACCAGCGTGGATCTGGTCACCCTTGTCGTCCGATGGCAAGATGACCTTGCTGGTGAGGGTCCAGCGGCCGTCGGGCTTGTCAGGCGGGGAGAGGACGTAGAAGTCCCGCTCGCCGTTCCGGCTGACCCAGACGTTGCCGTCCGGTCCCCAGAACACGCACTGGGCGCGGTTGGCTCCGCCTGGCTGACTGATGTCCGGAAAGAGCCGGACGCTCTGGATGCCGTGATTGACCCCGCGGATCCAGTCCACATTGAAGTGGAGTCCGTTCTCATCGCGCGTGACCAGCGCACGGCAGATCGCCGGCTCAAAGTATGCCGCGATGAGGACATCGTCGCCAGCGCCGTCTGGCGAGGGGCGGGACGAGATCCCGAGGGGCTGGAAGCCCAGCGGGATTTCCACGACCTGGTCGAGCTGGTCGGCGGGAATCATGATCCCGCCCTCCTGGTTGCTGTAGCTCTTGGCCATGGCAGCCAAGTACGCCGCTGTCATCGCACTCATGTTTCCTCTTTTCTTCATCTGTATCTGTTTCGTCCCTACCAACAAACCCTGTGTTTGCCGGTAAGAAACAGTTTATTATGGCACAGAAAGCGGTGTCTGTCAATGATTATTTATCCACACCTTCAGTATTTACCATTTCAAAGATACGGAGTATAATTTAAATATTCGTTTCTGTTTTTTATCATTTTTGGTAAAAAATAGAAACGTATTAAAGAAAATTTATGCAATTTCAGCCATTTTATAGAACGATGAAAGAAATAAGACCCATCTTCACTTTGAATGATTTAAAGGTCATTTTTTCAAATAAACCAATTTCGTCTAGGCAATTAAATAGATGGCAGGAAAGCGGCTATATTTTGAAGTTAAAAAATAGGGTTTATTTGCTGGAAGATTACAAAAATTCGGTCCACCCATTTTTGATCGCTAATTTGCTTTACCAGCCATCTTATGTCAGTTTGGAATCCGCCCTGTATGAATACGGTTTTATTCCAGATGTTACCCAAACTATCACTTCTATTAGTACAAAAAAAACCTGGACAGCGGATGTTTTGAACAATCGGTTTGATTATAAAAAAATAAAAAAAGACTGCTTTATCGGTTATGGCGCGAGAAAGTATCTCAATTATGACGTGATGATGGCGGAACCGGAGAAAGCCGTGGTGGATTTTTTCTATTTTAATAAGAGCCGTTTAAAAAATGAATCGCGGATTGATGAGTTGCGCTTTGATTATGAAAATTTAAAACAAAAAGTTGATAAAGAAAAATTGTCTCATTACGCGGCGCTGTTTAATAGCAGCCTACTGAATGATTTAATTAAAAAATTACTCTCCAGATTTTAGTATGGAAGACCTTAATTCAATCTTGCGTTACGCCAAAGGCAAAAATTATCCGGTCCACAATCCGCGCGGTTTGTATGTGGAGTATTTGCAATATGAAATACTGCGTTCAATTTTTAGACACACTACGAAGTTGAGTTTTATCGGCGGAACAGCCCTGCGGATGATTATTCATACGCAAAGATTTTCCGAAGATTTGGATTTTGATAATTTTGGCCTATCGGTGGATGAATTTGATATTTTAACACAGAAGGTACAAAATGATTTGGCGGAGCTCGGTTTTCAGGTGCAGTTTAGGAATGTTTTTAAGGGCGCTTACCATTGCTATTTTAAATTTTCTGACATGTTGTTCCGTTATGGATTTTCGCCGCATGAAAATGAAAAAATTTTAGTGCGTTTGGATACTGTAAAACAGGATTTTGGTTTTATTCCGGAGATAGCGGTTTTGGAAAATTTCGGCATGTTTTTTGAAGTGAAACATAATCCAAAGGATATTTTATTGAGCCAGAAATTTATCGCCGCGTTGGAAAGAAACCGCAGCAAGGGTAGGGATTTTTATGATATTACCTATTTGATGGGCATTACCAAACCCAATCTTGACTATTTAAAACAAAAAATCGGCATCGGGAGTTTGTCGGAATTGAAAGAGAAACTTTTAGAACGATGCAAAGAAGTGAATTTTGAAGAAATGGCGAAAGACGTCGCCCCATTTTTGTTTGACGCGCGCGACGCGGTTAGAATTACTAAATTTAAACAATATATTGAACAATGGGAAGTTCAAACATAAAATTATGAATATTCTATATATCGGTTCAGGTTTTGTTGGCGCGTGTTCGGCCACGGTGTCGGCTGACAGCGGGCATCAGACTTTGGTTTTTGACGTGGATAAAAGGAAAATTGAATTATTAAGTTCCGGCGATCGCGACACTATTCAATCCTGTTTATTTGAAGAAGGTTTGGGCGATTTGATAATCCGCAATCAAGACAAAATTAAATTTACCACTGATTATAATCAAGTTGTGGATTTTTTGGATGATTGCGACGCGATTTTTATGTGTCTGCCAACGCCGGAAATCGGCGAGACCGGGGAGAGCGATTTAAGTTTTTATTTCACGGCCGCGAAAAAGTTAGCGCAGAGTTTGCTTGAGCGTAATCAGAATAGACAAACTAAATATATTGTTCTCGTCAACAAAAGCACAGTACCGGTGGATATGGTTGACAAAACTCAAGAGATGATGGAAAAAGTCGGAGTAAAAAATTTCGGCGTGGTTTCCAATCCTGAATTTTTGGTGGAAGGCAAGGCGATTCAAGGTTCCCTGCATCCTGACCGAGTGGTGGTTGGCGCCTGGCAGGAAAAAGATTTTAAAGTAATGCGTCAGATTTATCAGCGGTTTGTCAATGCCGCGAATATTCAATACGTTGAAGTTAATCCAAAAGAGGCGGCGGCGGGCAAATTGTTGGCCAATTTTACGCTGTTTAATAAATTGGCGGTGTGTTTTGATGTCATCGGCCGGACTTGTGAGACTTTTTCCGATTTGAGTTTTGAAAATTTGCGCAAGATTTTAATCACTGACCCGCGGATCGGAAGCTGGGGTTTATATGATAGCTTATACGCGGGTGGAAGTTGTTTTATCAAAGACGCGCGTTCGTTAGCTCATCAATTGCAAACCGCCGGCCAGAATGCCACTTTGGTAAATGAAACTTATTTGGCCAACAAAAGACAGCTGGAATTGTTTTTGGGGCGGGCGGAAAAAGAGGCTAAATTTGATTGGACAGGGAAGATAGTGGCGCTGTTGGGTCTGGCTTTTAAACAGGGAACCAACGACACCCGAAATTCACCAAGCATAGATATCGTCCATTTTCTTTTGGAAAAACAGGTTGGAGAGATCAGATGTTACGACCCGGCGGCGATAGAATGGTTTGAGAAAATATTTACGGAATCAAAACAAATTAAATATTTTAAAAGCGAGAATGAAGCCGTCTCCGGCGCTCAAGCAGTGATAATCGCGACTGATTGGCCGCAGTTTAGGGGGCTGGGAGATTTGTTGGTGAGATCAAAAAACAAACCATTGATTATGGATGGGCGGAGAATGCTGGCGCACCAATATCATGAACTGCAAAAATCCGGTTTTGACGTGATCGCGGTTGGTTCACAATCTATTTTTAAAAAATAATATGGCAAAGTATCTAGTCACCGGCGGCGCCGGATTTATCGGCACAAATTTAATTAAACAGCTTTTGGCCGATGGTCATCGCGTTGTCGTCTTGGATAATTTTTCCAGTGGCAGATTTTCCGATCGGATTCAATCCGGGGCGGAATATGTGGAGGGGGACGTCAGGAATATGGCGGATTTAGAAAAAGTACTGAAAGGGGTTGATGGCGTATTTCACGCGGCGGCAGTGGCGAGGATGCCTTATTCGGTTGAACATCCGCAGGAAACTAATGAGGCGAATGTTAATGGTACATTAAATGTGTTGGTGGCGGCCAGAGACGCTGGCGTAAAACGGGTGGTGTATAGCGCTTCTTCATCAGCTTACGGCGACCAGGATATTTCACCTTTAGTTGAAACAATGAAACCTCGGCCAATGAGTCCTTACGGCTTGCAGAAATTGATTGGTGAAGAATATTGCCGCTTGTTTCATGAATTGTATGGTTTAGAAACAGTGTCTTTGCGTTATTTTAACGTCTATGGTCCGCATGTTGATCCGAATGGAGCATATGCGTTAGTGATTGGAAAGTTTTTGAAACAAAGAAAAGAAAATCAGCCGTTGACGATTTGCGGCGATGGCGAGTATTACCGCGACTACACTCATGTGGCAGATGTCGTGCGCGCGAACATCATGGCGATGCAATCAGCTAAAGCAGGGCGCGGCGAGGTTATCAATATTGGCAATCGCGCGCCGCATTCAGTCAACGAGTTGGCCGGATTGATTGGCGGCGAAACAGTTGGTATTCCGTCGCGTCCGGGCGACCCGAGAAAAACCGAAGCCGACATCACAAAAGCAAAACAACTCCTTGATTGGGAGCCGAAAATAAGTTTTGAAGATGGGATTAAAGAGTTGAAGAGAGAGTGGGGGATTACTGCCCCATCATTCTAATTACAATATTGATCGTCCGAAGAATAATTGACAGGTCTAACAGGACGGACCTGTTTTTTATATAAAATAAATCATATTGCAATTTTTGGAGTGACTTTTCTATGTCATCGGTATAATTTTGATGAATGACCGCCCAGCCAGTTAGCCCGGGCTTAATCGCGTGGCGCAAGCTGTAGTACGGCATGTGCGTTTGCAGTTGTTCCACGATTTCCGGCCGTTCCGGCCGCGGGCCGATTAAACTAATGTCGCCTTTAATAATATTTATGCATTGCGGCATCTCGTCCAGCCGTAATTTGCGGAGAATCGCGCCCACCAATGTCTGCCTAAGGTCGCCTTTTTTAGCGAATTGCCAGCCGTCAATTTCAGCGCTGCCATCAGGAGCAAGGGCTTTCATGGAACGAAACTTATAAAGAAAAAATACTTTTCCGCCTTTACCGACTCTTTTTTGTTTGAAAAATATTGGGCCGCTTGATTCAAGTTTGATTGCGGCAGCGATGAGCGGCGCGGTTATCAAAAAAATTATGCCAATAAGGGTTATTGCCGCCAGGTCAAGAATAGAGCGAAAAGTTTTGTAAAACGGCTGCGGTCCCGTGTTTATGTTTTCCAAAAACCAGGCTTCGGAAAAAATTGTTGGAGTGATCCGTCCGGTAATGATTTCATAAAATGAAGGCAGGTCGTAAAGCTGAACATCCCAAAACAACAAAGAATAAAGTTCACGCAGAACGTTTTCATCTTTACTCAAGCGCGTGGCGATCACCACCGCGGTTGCTTTGTGGTTAGAAATTGCCGGCCGGATTGCTTGAAGACTGCGGTAAACATCAAAAAATGGCAGTTCTTCCGGCTTGATTTGGTTTTCCGGGTCAATTAACGCCACTATTTTGTAGCCGCCTTCGGGATGGTTTTGAATTATGTTTATTAATTCTTGGGACTCCGGAGTATAGCCGACAAAGATTATGTTTTCATGCAGTCGTTTTAGGCCAATAAATTTGTCGTAGATCAAACGCCAAACACCGCTTAAAGAGTATCCTAATATGGTACTAAGCAAAAGGATCGTTTTTGGCGTTACAACGTCGTCGGCAAAGACATAAAAGAAAACAATGCCGACGATGAATGAAACGAGAGACGTCGCGGCCAATTGCCTCGGCAAATCTTTCTTTTTCAGTTTACCAAGGTCATAAAGCCCGTTGATAAAATTTATGACGATCCAAAGCAAAAACAACAAAAACATCGGCGTTATGTGCGCTTCAATTTTTTGCCAATTAGGCATTTGCCAGTACCTTATGATCAGACTTAGCCAAAATGCCAAAATGAAACTAAGCATGTCTCCGCCGGCGACCATTATTTGTTTAATACGATAGATCAGGCGCATAACTTTTGTTTTTCTGACTTTTCTGATATAATACCACCATATTTAACCAGATTTATGAAAAAAAATCAACTTTTTTGGCTAATTGTGATTTTTATGCTGTTTTTTGGTGCGTTTAAGCTTGTCAATCAGGCTAGCGCCGCGACCGAGCCTTATATTACGGTTAATAAAAATCAGATGCAAACTAACGTGCGGAAAGTGACACTCCAGCTTTTTGGTCCGGCCAAAACCACCCAGATGATGGTGTCAAATTTTCCGGATTTTATCGACGCGGCGTGGGAGTCTTATAAAACCACAAAAACATGGTACCTGCAGTATATCAAAGGCGCGCAGACGGTGTACGTGAAGTTCAAAGATAAAAAAGGCGTTGTCAGTAATTTATATAAAGACACGATTAATTTGGTTTTGCCGGACAAAATGACGGTTGACTTCAAAATCAATCCTGATGCCAAAGGCAAGGAGGCAAAAGAGACTGATTCGCGTTTTGTCAATTTAACACTTGCTTATTCCGTTGGCGTGGAATCAATAAGATTGAGCAATACATCGGATTTTAGCATATCAGAATGGCAAGATATTGATGGGAAAATACAGTGGACTTTATCTCCCGGGTCAGGAGAAAAAACCATTTTTATTGAATTTAAAGATGCTGCCGGCGGAACTAAAATTATCTCCAAAAAAGTTACGTATAATCAGCCGAAATTTTATATCGCGGAAGGAAGTTTGTTAAAGGGACAGGGTAGCACTGTCTATTACCTTGGTTATGATGGTGAAATTCATCCGTTTTCCAATAGCGCGCTCTATCATTCTTGGTATGCTGATTTTGATGACATACAGGCAATCAGCAATGTTAAATTGGGGCAATATCCTGTTGGCCGGCCGATGTGCGTGCGCGAGGGTACCTGGTTGGTGAAATTTCGTTCCCAGCCAAGCGTTTACGCGGCAGAACCGGGATGTCGTTTGAGATTGTTGCGTTCGGAAACCGAAGCGAAAATAATTTATGGCGCGAATTGGGCCAAACGGGTGCTGGAACTCGATCCGATTTTGGAAGGATATTATGAAATTGAATATCCTGATTATGACGCCGGCAAAATAGATAAAGATAGGGACGGGGTGGAAAAAGATGTGGAGAAAGAATATTGGACTTTGGATTCAAAGAGAGACAGCGACGAAGACGGCTTGAGCGATTTTGAGGAAATTTATTATTGGTTTAGCGACCCGGCTAAAGTTGACACCGACAGCGATGGATACAAAGATGGCGCAGAAACAGTGTCCCTGCATTCTCCTGTCGGAGCAGGTAATATTGATGCCGCGTTAGAAGGCTCATATTCTCACCCAATGGGATCATTGATTGTCTCCGACGGTAAATATTTTTATCGCAGTTATAATGGCAAATATTATTATGTATCTAAGACCGCCAAAGACAGTGTGTTTACCACTAATAAATTTGATCAGAAATTTGTTATTAACTCAGCGGTAAAGATTGACTTCAGCGCCGGAAAGAATAAGCTGGTTAAGTCAGACGCAAAAATTATTAAACCACAATTGCGCACAGCCAAAGGAGCCATGATCGATTTTTAAGTTATGATAAAGCGAGTAAAAAAACCCTTGTTAAGTTTTTTGTTAATGGTTTTTTTAATTGCGCCAGTTTTGGCATCGGCTAAGGTTCCAAATGATCCGGGGGCTAAACAATGGGCATATGAAGATATCGGGCTCTACGACGCTTGGAATTACGTTGTTGGTTCAAAAGATGTGATTGTGGCGGTCATAGACGTTGGTTTTGACACTTTCCACCCGGATTTGATAGACAATGTTTGGAAAAATGAGAATGAAATCGCGAATAATAAAATAGATGATGATAACAACGGTTATGCAGATGATGTTTGGGGATGGAATTTCGTGGCTGAAGATGTGAATGGAGATGGTTTGGTAGACACAAAAGAGCAACTGGGGAATAATAATCCACGCCCGAATGTTACAAAATTAAGCGCTAATGAAAAAGAAGAAGAGATTTTTAGCCACGGGACAATCGTGGCTGGTTTGATTGGCGCCCGCGGTGATAATGGTAGAGATGGAGCCGGCGTAAACTGGCGGGTTAAGCTGATGAACATTAAGATGATAGACAATACCGGCGCCGGAACTTTGAATGAGTTGCCGCGCGCGATTCGTTACGCGGTTGACAATGGGGCGGATGTGATTAATATTAGCATGGTGAGCGGCACCCATGACATCGCGATTGACAGCGCGATTCAGTATGCTTACAAACACGGCGTGGTTGTCGTTGCCGCGGCCGGGAATAATTCTAACAATTTAAATGTTGTCCCATCTTATCCGATTTGTTCCGATGTCGGTGCCGGCATTGAGTCGATCTTGGGAGTGAGTGCGGTGACCGAGGACCATCATGTTACCTTGTTTTCTAATATTGGTTCTGATTGTATAGATATAACCGCTCCCGGGCAGAATATGTCCAGCACAATTCGTTATTCTCCAAACAATGGTTTGAAAACGAGTTATGTCGGCGGATGGAGAGGCACATCTTTTGCCGCGCCACTGGTCGCCGGCGCCGCAGCCTTGATTAAGAGTATACATCCGGGTTGGGGGCCGGATGAAATTTTTGATATTTTGTTAAGAACAGTTCAACATACCCCGGGCCAAGACGAAGTCGTTTACGCCAATTTATTCGGCGCTGGTTTGTTGCGAATAGACAGAGCGGTAAAATATATTTTGGATAAGTTAGGTCCGATACATTTAGCCAGCCGGTTTTTGATTTTGGGTTTGGAAAATGGCAAGTTGTCTGGTTTTGATTGGACAGAAGGCGCAGAGATACAGATTAATAAATTATTTGCGAGAGTTGATGATTGGGCGGTATATAAAAAAGGCGGAGAGATATTATTTTTTACAGTTAAACGAGTAAATAGCGCGGCCAGCCGCATAACGATTTATGATGAGAATTGGAAAAAGAAAAAATCATGGTCGGTTGCCAGTGAAGGAAAATTAAGTATCGCGGTGGGCGATGTATCCGGAGATGGTGAGGCGGAAATAATTTTGTCTCCGCAATATTCGGCGGATTGGGCGTGGCGGATTTACGACCAATCCGGTAAAAAACAGACAGAGTATATCTTATCCGGCGGCCACCAAGGGATTTCTTTTGCCTTGTCGCCAAAGGTTGGCGTGAAGAAGGCAAAAATAGCGATTTTATATCAGAATAACGGCAGCCTAAAATTAACACCATTTGACAATGATTTAAAAGAAACGACCGCGGTTAAAATCACAACGCTTCAATCTCGCGGCGATTTAGCCGCGGGTGATGTGGATGGTGATGGTCAGGTTGAATATATTATGAATGGTTTTGATGGCAAAGATTCAGTAGTGGCAATCTATAATAATACCGGCAAATATAAACGCAAATTTAAACTTTCTGATTCTTCCGACGCGTTTGACTTGCAGTTGGGCGATTATAACAAGGATGGCAAGGATGATATTTTTACCGCGCCGTTGTCTGTCAACGGTTCGGTGCAAGTGTGGACTTACCGCGGCAAGAAGCTGTTTGAATGGTTCCCGCCGGCCGGTTTTGGCGGTTTGAAGTTGTTGGTTTTTTAGAGTTGTGGTAAAATAGAATAATATGATGGGTGATACGCCAATTTTTGAGAAAAAGAATGTGCTGGTAACCGGCGGCGCGGGTTTTTTGGGTTCGCATTTGTGCGAACGTTTGCTGAAAGAAGCCAAGGTCATCTGCATGGATGATTTGTCAAATTCAACGATTCAGAACGTTGACCATCTTTTGCAATATCCGGATTTTGAGTTTATTAAATATGACGTGAATAAGCCGATTGATTTGAACGCGTTTGATGAGCTGGCGAAATTTAAAATTCAGTTTCAGGGCGTGCAAGAAATTTATCAGCTGGCTTGCCCGACTAGTCCGAAGAATTTTGAAAATTTAAAACTGCATTCGTTGTGGGCGAATTCTAGCGGCATGTTAAACACGTTGGATTTGGCGGTTAAATATAAAGCGAAGTATGTGTTCGGATCCAGCTCCGTTGTGTACGGCCAGCCGAGTCCGGAGCATAACATTTTTTCTGAAGGCGATGAGGGCGCTGTTAACCATCTTTCACCGCGCGGATGTTATGATGAAGGCAAACGGTTCGCGGAAACTTGCGTTGAGACTTACCGGCAGGTTTATGGGGTGGACGCAAAAATCGCGCGCGTTTTCAGCACTTTTGGCCCGCGTATGAAACTGCGCGACGGTCTGCTGGTGCCTGATTTTATCATTGACGCGCTGGAAGGGAAAGATTTGGTGATTTACGGCGATGACAGTTTGGAACAATCTTTGTGTTATGTTACTGATATGGTTGATGGATTGATCAGATTGATGACGACGGAACCGGAAGTTTATTTAGTTAATTTCGGCCATGACAAAGTCTATAAAATGAAAGAAGTTGCGGAGATGATAATTAAGATGACCGGGTCTTCCTCGCAGGTTGTCTTTGAACAGCCATTGGTTTTTTTGACTTCCAAGGGCATACCAAATCTCAAGCGAGCAAAAGAACAGTTGGACTGGGTGCCGCTTTATCAGTTGGAAGACGGTTTGCAAAGAACGATTGATTACGCGATTGCCAGGAAAGAAGCGGTAGGTTTGAACCACAACTGATCACTGCATCACCTCATCACTGCATCACCTCATCACTGCATCACCTTGAGTGTGGGTAATTCAATCTAAAATGTGTTAGTAGCAATAATTCCAGCTTACAATGAAGAAAAAAACATCGGCCCTGTCATCAGCGGCCTTTTTAATCATGCGGATAAAGTCGTGGTGGTTGATGATGGTTCAGTTGATAATACTTTGGGCGAAGCGCATCTGGCGGGAGCGGTTGTTTTTCATCATGAAATCAATCGCGGGCAAGGTGCGGCGTTGCAAACCGGGCATGAATTTGCTTTGAAAATAGGCGCTGATTATGTTGTTGATTTTGACGCTGACGGACAGTTTGATGTTATGGATATTAAACCGGCGTTGGCTGAATTACAAAAGAGCGACGCGGATATTTTATTTGGTTCCAGATTTTTAGACAAACGTTCGCAAGTTCCATGGTTGAAAAGGGTGATTTTACTGCCTTTAGGCCGTTTGTTCAATCGCGTATTTTTCGGTATTAGTTTGACTGACGCGCACAATGGTTTCCGGATTTTAAATCAGCGCGCTTTGGCGCAAATTCACATCACCCAAGACCGCATGGCGCATGCCAGCGAAATTCCGGCGCAGGCCAAAAAATTTGGATTAAAATGTATTGAATTTCCGGTGAGAGTAGTGTATCGTGAATATGGACAAGGGATTAGTGGCGGCGTTAGAGTGGTGAGGGATTTGGTGTTTGGAAAGTTTGTTGAGTAAAAGGCATGAGGTGTAGGAAATATGATGGAGAGCGACGAGGGCGTAGGACATAGGGCGTAGGATTTGTATCCTAAGTCCTAAGTCCTAAGTCCTAAGTCCGTCCTATGTTGATTCTCTTCCAACTTCTATTTATCTTATTCTCTCTGTTTGCCATCATCAGCGTGATTAAACGCAAGCGCGAGGGTCTGCTTGGTCCAAAAGGCATGATTTTTTGGATTGGTTTTTGGTTGTTGGCAGTGATTCTTGTCTTGTGGCCGAATAGCACCGGAGTGGTGGCGAATTATTTAGGAATAGGCCGCGGCGCGGATTTGGTGTTCTATGTTTCTCTGGTTGTGATTTTTTATCTTTTGTTTAAATTGAATGTCAAATTAGAAAGTCTGGGGAGAGATGTTACGAAGGTTGTTAGGGCGAAATCATTGGAAAATGAAAAATTTAAAAATCAAAATTAAAAATTTTACATTTTGATATTTGTATTTTTTATTTATGAAGATCGCCCATATCGTCTGCACCTACCCTCCCTACTACGCCGGCATGGGTAATGTTGTGTTTCAGACAGCCAGTGAGTTGACGAAGTTAGGCCATGAAGTGGAAGTTTTGACCCCGGATTATTATCCGGCGGAAGAGATTAAATCTAGAACAGAAAGACCGGCGGAAGTTCATGAAGAAAAGATACAAGAAAAAATTGATTATGCCACACGGTTGAAACCGGCCTTGCGATATGGCAACGCGGCATATATTCCGCAAATTCAAAATGAATTGGATCGGTTTGATTTAGTTCATTTGCATTATCCATTTTTTGGCGTGGCGAATTTAGTCAGAAAGTGGAAAAAACGCAATTCGCGCAAACCGTTAGTCATTACATACCACATGGATACGCGCGCGCCCGGCTGGAAAGGGCTGTTTTTTAAATATTACGCGAAATTCTGGATGCCAAAAATTTTGCGTTCGGCGGATAAGTTGATTGCCAGTTCGTTTGATTATTTGGAAACCAGCGATGCCGGATTTTTATACAAAGAAAATCCGGACAAGTGGACGGAACTTCCATTTGGCGTTGATTTGGAAAAATTTAAGCCGCGTGAAAAACCGGAAGAGCTATTAAAACACCACCAGTTATCATCAGACCTGCCGATTGTTTTATTTGTGGGAGGAATGGACGCGGCGCATTATTTCAAGGGCGCGCCGGTTTTACTTTCCGCGTTGCGATTTTTGAAAGATAATAATACGCCAATACAGTGTGTTTTTGTTGGAGAAGGGGAGTTGCGCGAAGATTTTGAGGCGCAAGCCAAGTTTTCCGGTTTGGATAAATTTGCGAGATTTGTCGGCAAAATTACCGATGAAGAACTTCCGTATTATTACAACTTGGCTGATTTGTTCGTTTTGCCATCAATCAACCAAGGTGAAGCGTTCGGTATGGTATTGTTGGAAGCGATGGCAAGCGGTGTCCCGGTGGTAGCGACAGATTTACCGGGTGTCAGAACCGTGGCGCAAGATGCCGGCATGATTGTAAAACCAAATGACCCGGGAGAATTAGCCGCCGCGATTTCGGGATTTTTTTCAGATAAAGATGCGGCATCAGATTGGCAAGCAAGAGCGCGGCAAGTGGCGGAGGAAAAGTATGATTGGGGGATGATTGTCAGTAGGTTGTCGGATGTGTATGAGGGACTTGTCAGAAAGTCTTTGGTTTGATAAAATATCTAATATCTAATAATTAATATCTAATATCTATGGACGAACAAAAGAAAAGTTTTTTTGACCTTATGAGCCCGAAGCAGACTTTCGTAGTCGGAGGGGTGGCAGGTTTTTTAGTTTTGTGCGCGATTGGGTTTTTTATTTTGTTTGGTCTGCAGTTGAGAGGCGAGGGATTAAGTTTTGGCGGAGGAACATCCGGCAAAACGTTAGATTTTGAAGCGCCAAAAAAATTCAGCGCTTGCCTGGATGAAGGCCAACAGGCCGCGACAGTGAAAACAGACGCACAGTTAGGCGCCTCTTTAGGTGTGAGCGGGACACCGGCCACATTTGCCAATGGTTATTTGATTTCCGGCGCTTTGCCATATGAAATGGTTAAACAAGTGATTGACGCGTTATTGGCAGGCAAAGAACCGAATTTTGATTTTATGAAAGATGAAAAAGGCGTCTTGGCAAAAGTTAATATGCCGAAATTTGCCGACACGATTTGGGTCGGCGACAAAAATGCCGGAATTACCTTAGTTGAATTTGCTGATTTTGAATGTCCTTATTGCAGTAAGTTTGATAGTTCAATGAAACAAGTGTTGGCAAATTATGGCGATAAAATAAGATACACCTTCCGCCATTTTCCTCTATCCTTCCATGCTAATGCCCAGAAAGCCGGTGAAGCGTTTGAATGCGCGAAAGAGCAGGGTAAGGCATGGGAAATGCACGACAAACTATTTGGCTTATCAGACGCTAAGACGATGAGTGTAGAGAATTATAAGAGGGCGGCGAGTGATTTGGGGCTGAAATGATACTTGTCTGCTTCATGGTCAATAACAAAAAATCGCTCATATTTCTATGGAGCGGTTTTTTTGTGACCCGGCCGGGGCTCGAACCCGGGACCATCAGCTTAAAAGGCTGTTGCTCTACCAGCTGAGCTACCGGGCCTTATTTGTTCCATTATAAAAACAACGCGTATATAATATAGTGTTTTGAAAAAAATGTCAAACGACCATAGAATCTTGAAACTTTTTTATCTTTATGATAACTTTACATTAGGCAAGTATTGAATTCAAACATGGCCAAGACTATCCGGAATGGTTCCGGGTGCTCTAACCATGTTTAGGATTTTAGGCAAAAAGGAGGAACGACAATGGGAATCTTGGTATGGCTCTGGAACTTTGCGCTGGAAATGTTCTTTCGTTCTAAGTTGATCGTGGGGCTGGACATCGGGTCCCACACGATCAAGCTCGCGAAACTGCGTCGCTATCGTTCCGGAAGGGTGGAACTCGTGGCTTTTGAGACAGACAAGCTTCCGCCTGAGACGATCGTAGATGGTCGCATCTTCAACTTCGACGCGGTGGTCAAGTGCATTCGTGGACTGGCGCGAAAAGTCGGTGTGGAAGGCGCAGATTGCGCTATCAGCATCTCCGATCATAGTGTCATAATCAAGAAAATCAATATTCCCAAAATGACCATGGAGGAGCTGGAAGGATGCATCGAGTGGGAGGCGGAGCAGTACATCCCGTTTGATATCAAAGATATCAACGTGGATGTACAGATTCTCAACCCTGATGCCGGACAGGATACAATGGATGTTCTGCTGGTCGCGGGCAAAAAGGACATCGTCAGAGACTACAAGAGTGTGGCCGAGGAAGCGGGACTTCGTCCGGTGGTCGTGGACGCGGACACTTTCGCTTGCCAGAACGCGTTTTGGCTCAACTACGGCTTCCCGCTGAACGAGGTCGTCGCGCTCGTCAATGTTGGTGACTCCGAAATCAACATCAGCGTGGTCTCCAACAGCATCACGGTGTTCACTCGCAACATCTCTATGGGCGGGTCGTTCCTGACCGAGGAGATCATGAAGGGTCTCAATGTTTCGTGGGAAGATGCAGAGAAGCACAAAACGGAAGGAGACGACACTCTCTCGTCGTCCGCCGTGTTCAGGGAGGTGCAGAAGATTAGTGGGTGCGTTTCCGAAACGCTCGTAACCGAGATTCGGCACTCGCTGGATTTCTTCGCCGCCACCACGATAAACGCCGACATTTCACGTATCTACCTCAGCGGCGGCGCGGCGCAGATGTCCGCGTTCATCCGCGCCATGGAGCGCAGGCTGATAGTGCCGGTAGAGCTCATCAACCCGTGGAGGAACATCGTCATCGACTTGTGCAGGTTCGACATGTGTCAGCTCGAGAGGATGTCGCCTCTCGCCACGGTCGCTGTCGGCTTGGCAATGCGGTTCAATGGGGATCGCAAGGCAAAAGAGAGCGGGGTCAGGATCAACCTTGCTCATCAAGAGAGAAACGCCCGGCGCTCTCGAAGACCGTGGCGGTTCCACAGGCTTCCATGGTCGGTTTCTCTGTGGCGGTACAGATTAACTTTGGCCAAGGACTAACTCAAGTTCCATGATGCCGCCAACATCGTTCTTTCCCGCCGCCATCACACCCAGCCATCTGTTGAGTGTGATCGCAAGACCACTCAACTCCCTTAAATGATAATGACTTGTCGCTTTAGGGAGATGGTCTTGAAAAAAAATGAAGCCACTTAATAGAAATACTGAGTGGTTTTTTGTTTTTATTACCATATTCTGTTAAAATAAGTCCAGTTATGCAAACTATAACACAAAAAACCTACAAGGGCCTTACTTCTGTTGAAGCGCGGGAAAGAGTGAAACAGCACGGGTTAAATATTCGTCAAGGCGTGAAACAAAAGACGTGGTATAAGCGTTTGTTTAGCATTGTCAGCGAGCCGATGATCCTTTTTATTTTGGCTACCGCGGCGGTTTATTATTTTATCGGCGATCAATTGGAAGCGACCATTCTTTTGATTTCCATTATTCCAATAATAGTTATTGAATTCGCCCAAGAATCCAAAACCGACGAAGCTATCAAAATATTAGACAAGATGATAACAGAATATTGCATGGTTTACCGCGACGGCAGGATTGTAAAATTAGAAAGCAGATTTTTAGTTCCCGGTGATTTGGTCTATGTCACTGCTGGCGATAAAATCGGGGCTGATGGCTATTTATTGAATTCTCCCGGTTTGCAAATTGATGAATCAATTTTGACCGGCGAATCTTTTTCCGCGACCAAGGCCGAAATAAATTCCGAAGTGATTAAAGAAGAAAATAAAGTTTTTCAAGGCACATTGGTGAATCAGGGAGAAGGTTACATCGTGGTGGAAAAAACCGGCAATGATACTGAATACGGCAAATTAGGCGACTTATTGGAAAAAATTATTTCTTTAAAAACTCCGTTGCAGAAAAAAATCCACCATCTTGTTCGTTATGTCGCTTTAGTGGCCATATTTTTCGCGGTGTTTGTCGGTTTATTTTTAGCTATAAAAAATGGCTGGACCGCGGGTCTCTTGGCCGGACTAACTGTCGCCATCTCGTTAATCCCCGAAGAATTCCCAGTGGTTTTTTCCGTGTTTTTAATCATGGGCGTGTGGCGGATGACTAAAGAAAAAGCCTTGATTCGGGAAATGGCGATGGTGGAGCTTTTGGGTTCGGCGACAGTTATTTGCACGGACAAAACCGGCACGCTCACTGAAGGAAAAATGGCTTTGGAAAAAATTTATTTTTCCGGCCGGCTTTTAACTTTGGCGCAGGCGAAAAAACATCAAACGGATTGCGAACATTTTTTCAAAACCGCCCTGCTTTCTTTAGAGCAAATCGCCGTTGATCCGATTGAGTTGGAAACCCAACGTTTTGCCAAGGAATTGGGCGTTGACGCGCAAAAATTTTATGATGAGCATGTGTTGGTGGAAGACGCGCCGTTTGACGCTAAAACAAAATTAGTCAGCCATATTTGGAAAGACAAAAGCGACGGGTATTTTCAATATACGGCCGGCGCTCCGGAATCAGTTTTAAAATACAGCAATGTTGAAGCGTCTGAAAAAAAGAGAATAGAAGAAATTTTAGAAGAAAATTTCTCCGAAGGATTAAGAATCGTGGCAATTGGTTATAAGGAGACTAATAAAGACGCGTCGGTAACTTTGAACAACCTTAAGTTTGTCGGCCTTTTGGTTATGAGCGACCCGCCGCGCGAGGGAGTTAAAGAAGCGATTGAACTATGCCAGAAAGCGGGGATACGCATTATTATGATTACCGGCGACAACAAGCTCACCGCGCATTCTATCGCCGAGCAGATTAAACTCAAACACAATGAAAATATTATTTCCGGATCGGAGCTTGAAAAATTATCGCCGGACGCTTTGTACGAGGCGGTTAAGCATCATGATATTTTCGCGCGCGTCCTGCCGGAACAAAAATATCTGCTGGTGGAAGCATTACAAAAACATGGTGAAATCGTGGCCATGACCGGCGATGGCGTTAATGACGCGCCTGCCCTGAAAAAGGCCAACATTGGCATCGCGATGGGCCAAAGAGGGACAGAAGTGGCGCGCGCCGCTTCCGGCATGGTGTTATTGAATGATAATTTTTCCACCATCGTCAACGCGGTAAAGGAAGGCAGAAGAATATATGATAATATTCGCCACGCGTTTGAGTTTTTATTCTCTTTTCATATTCCGATTATCGGTTTGGCCGCTTTGCCTTTGTTTTTTGGACAAAATTTAATTTTTTCGCCAATCCATATTATTTTTTTGGAAATGATCTGCGACCCGTCGGCAGTGTTGGGTTTTGAGCGGGAAAAAGCCAGAAAAGGGCTGATGAGCGAATCACCGCGTTCGGTTAACGAACCACTGATAAACCCAGCTCTTTGGAAAAAAATTCTTTTGCAAGGTTTTAGTATTACCGCGGTTTGTTTCGCCTTTTATTATTATTTCGCGATTTATCTTGGTCAAACTGATTTGGGGCGGACCTTAGCTTTCGGCTCATTAATTTTGTCGCAGGTATTTCTTATTCTCATCAATCGGGAATGGGAGCAGATAAAAACCAATAAACTTTTGCTTTACATCTCTTTAATCACCGCCGGTTTTCTTTTGCTTGCAATTTATACGCCGTTTTTAAGAAAAATTTTTGCGTTAACACCTTTGGCTTGGACAGAATTGTTGCTGATGGTCGCGGTGCCGTTCATAATCGCCATGCTTTTGAAGGTACTGCGTTTAGTCAGGATGAGAATTAATTATTAAGAAGGCTTACAAAGCCGACAAGGCTTACGATGCTCACAAGGCCTTGTAAGCCTACCAGGCATTGTAAGCCTCGTAAGCCTTTATTTTATGCTCAACAAAAAGTATCTCGGTCAATTGCGTCAGAATCTTCACGCCTACGCCAGCAAGCGCGTGGAAGTGATTGGTAAATCAAACGAAGCTTTGCACCATGCCAAACGGGTGATTTTCGCTTTGCATCGGGACAATGCCGCTGAAGCGAAGGAAAAATTAAATTTCGCGGAAAGCCTGTTGTCTGATTTGCGCAAAACTCATCAAAAAGACAGCAAGATGATGCACGAAGGCGCGTTTTTGGCCGCTTTGGAAGAATACGTGGAAGCGAAATTATTTTTTGATTTTGTTACAGTTGGAAAAATAGGCGAAGTAAAAAATTTAACGGTTGACGGCGAGGTTTATTTGGCCGGCTTGTGCGATGTTCCTGGCGAATTGTATCGTTTTGCCATCAAAGCCGCGACTAACCGCGACATCAAGACTGTAAAAAAATGCGCGGATATGGCGCAGGAAATCATCGGAGAATTAATAGAATTTAATTTAACCAGTTATTTGCGCACTAAACTTGACCAAGCCAAGCAAGCAGTGCATAAATTGGAGCAGGTGGTGTATGAGGTGAGTTTAAGGGCTTGACAGTTTTATCTAAAAAGTATAGAATATTTTATTCTCTAAATCAGCATATCGCAAGGCGCGGTATGTTGACGGGGGAATCAAGTAGAGGGGAAGAGAAATGTTTTC
>Ga0155303_123_pt1 | contig 30080 bp, 35 predicted proteins | sample RifCSPhighO2_02_FD_106271 | JGI IMG/M metagenome (GOLD analysis project Ga0155303, IMG submission 106271) | Candidatus Magasanikbacteria bacterium RIFCSPHIGHO2_02_FULL_44_13 | reverse complement strand
GTCGCCGGCACTTTATCCACAACCCCGCAAGATAACGCTCACGCATCAATCTGCAAAGAGCTGACTCGGGAAGACGGCAGAATTGACTGGTCCAAAACTGCGCAACAAATTTACAATCAATATCGTGGTTTGACCCCGTGGCCGGGAGTTTGGACAGTGTGGAATGATAAACGGCTTAAACTTTTACAAATTAACCCGTCAAACAAAACATTACAAACTGGTCAAGTGCTGGTTGAAGGTGATAAAATATACATTGGCGCGGGTGATCAAGCGATTGAAATTTTGGAATTACAGTTGGAAGGAAAACAAAAGACGTCGGCGAAAGATTTTATTAATGGATATAAAAGTATTGATAAAGTAGCATTGAGTTAGAATCATCTTTAAAAATCCCTCCGCATTCAATAGTATGCAAAAATTCCTCACCGACAAATCAATTTTTTACTCCAAACAAACCGTCGCCTTATTGGCGTTGTTTTTTATTATCCGCGTTGCTTCGTTTCTTTTGGTCGGGCACGAATTTTACCAAGGCGTTTTGGTTTTCTCACTTTTGCTGGTAATGGCGATTTTGTATTTCAAAAATCCGGAGTGGGCGTGGTGTATGTTGTTGACAGAAATATTTCTCGGCGGGTCAGGACACTATTTTGAACTCGCCGGATTATCCATCAGAACTCTATTTATTATCACTTTTCTCTTTCTCTGGCTCGCGCACCACTTTGGGCAAAAGCTTCTGCCGCAACGGTTGAAAATCCAGACTAATTTAAATTATATATTGATAGTACTTTTTGCCTCCCTGATTTTTGCCGCTGTCAACGGTTTTCTAAACAAAAACGACATCGGTAATATTATTCAGGATTTAATGCCATTCGGATTCTTGTTGCTTTTGTTCCCCTCTTTTTACTCTTTCAGCAATGAAAAAACCCAGCATTATCTTGTCAGATTAATCGCCGTGTTCATCATCGGCACGGCTTTGTTCGCTTTTCTGACTTTTGTCTTGTTTTCTTCACAAACACTTTTAATTCATCAGGATTTTTACAAATGGTTCCGCGATGTGAATGTCGGAAAAATTACCGACATGAAAACCGGCTTTTTTAGAATCGTAGAGCCGAGCCATTTGTTTATTGTTCCTATTATCCTTTTAATCACCTCACTGCGCATGCGGGCGGAAAAACATAACCGAATGTGGTGGGTGATGTTGATTTTAGCTATCTTTATTTTGGATCTGAATTTGTCGCGCGGATATTTTTTGGCTCTGGCAATCGGTTTGCTGGTGTTAAAGTATAAACACACTTGGAAAAAATGGTTTTTTGAATCATTGTCTGTTGTTTTGCTTATAATCGGCATATTCACCGCCACACACTTGTTCGCCAGTGGCGGAGTTTCGCCCGGTTGGGAGCTGTTGGGTTTACGCGTTAGAAGTTTCGCGTCTCCGGAAATTGAAATCAGCACTAATACCAGAATGATGATATTACCGCAAATCTGGGAAAAAATTAAAACTGCGCCCTTTCTGGGTGGTGGCTTGGGAAGCGAAGTGACATTTTTGAATACAGCAACATACGAAACAATTACGACTCAACATTTTGATTGGGGCTATCTGGAAATGTGGACCGAACTTGGGATCATTGGCGGACTGGCTTTGCTTGGACTGTATTTATTTACGGCCGTTTTGTTAATTAAAAAAATAAAAACCGCGCCGGATTGGCACGATTTTGATGTTGGCTTGCTGGCTGGTATTATCGCCTTATTGGTAATGAACGTTACTCTCCCCGCGTTGTTTCATGTGTTTGGAATTTTGTTTTTAGTTTTTGTTTTGACGGTGGCAGTGAAGCAGATGAATATTTTTGAAGGGATTATTGCGATTTTGTATAGAATCTTCAATAAATTAAAAATTGGGAAAAATCGTCCCCTCTCCTCGTAGGAGAGGGGTTGGGGTGAGGTCTCAACAAACGAATAAGACCTCATCCCTTACCCTTCTCCTAAAAGGAGAAGGGTATAAACAAATGTAGAAAATGCAAGCGCCGAGGTTCTCCAGTTCCTCGGCGTTTTTGCGGCCAGATTGGCCGCTGTGGCTAGCTCGCCACGATAGTGGGGCGGAAGAGTTCGCAGATTATTCCGTCGTCGTCTTTCAACGGCTCTCCGGTTGTAGGATGGACAGCGAAGATCGTGTGCCTTTCATAGCCACCCGCACCGTCGTCTGTCTGATGAACGAGTTCGTATCCACCAGGATGATGGATCGCGCGCGCCACCACCGCGTCTACGGCCTCCCTTTTGGGATTTGAATTCCCCATTCTGACATTCCTCCTAATTTAGGACAAAACGAAAATCTTGCCACCATGGCAAGATACAATTTAAACCAAATTTGTTAAAAAGTCAAATGGTGAAAGTGGATAACTAAATGCCGTGTTTATTTTGAATCACAATTTTTGCTTCTTCGTAATCTTGTACACGTTTTGAAATGAAGGGCAACCTGCAAAACGGTTCTTTATAACAAAAACTGGGCAGCCAGCGGCTCATTGTTCCTTGAGAGATAATTTTGAATAAAAATTCGTCCACCCACACACCAGTCTTTTTTTGTTCTGCCATCATCAGCCACAAATCCCAATCCTGAAAACGTTTTAAACTTTCATCCCACTCGATCGCGTCTTTTTTACGAATCAAAGAGGTGGAATGAATAAAATTTTGCCTCTTTAATTTTTCTATGCTAAACTCGTTGCTTTTTATTTGTTTTTTAAATTGAAAATTGAAAATTGTTTGAAAATTGAAAATTGAAAATTGAAAATTACAATAACTGTAGCTCGCTTCCGGATGTTTATCCAACCGCGCTTTTAACTTCTCCAACATCTCCGGCTCGGCAACCACGTCCGCGTCCCAAAATATCACAAACTCCCCCCTCGCCAATTCCAGTCCCCTATTTCTCGCCGCCGGCGCGCCTTTGTTTTCCTGTCTGACGAATTGTATTGGCGTATCAATTAAAAATTGAAAATTGAAAATTGAAAATTTCGTCTTGCTCCCATCATCCACAACAATCACTTCTAAATTTTTGTAAGTTTGTTTAGCAATCGAATCCAAAGCCAGACGAAGCTCTTTCGCTTGGTTGTAAACAGGGATGATGATGCTAATCAGTGGTTGCATAGATTTTTTTGAAATACAAAATGACCGGATACAAAATCATTTGTATGGCGATGAAACTATAAACTGCAATATAATTATTGAAATAAATACATACTGCAATTACGCCCATCATTATTAGCCGACCGACGTTCAAAAAAAGTTCACGAGAAATCCAAGTGATTGGATTGGCGGCTTCTTTTTTGTCCAGCATCACATTGCCCCGTATCGGTTCCATTAAACTCAACAAAGCCTTTAATAACAGCGCCAAAGCGAAAAAACCCAAAAAACCTTTGACAAAAACAAAAGAGAAAACCACTCCGGCCGTTATGAGAGACAGCGGCCAAATAAAAACCGTTCTTTTCTGCCATTGGTCAGAAATCCGGGCCATCGGCAGCGCGACAACTATTCCCGCCAGCGCGGCGACGGATAAAAATCTGCCGAAATTTAATTCGGTAGTGATATATTGCAACGAAAAAACCGTCACGACTATCAAACTTGTCTTGTGCAGAGAGCCGTCAATGATGGACAGTGTCCTTAACCCGCGGATATGAGTCAAAACTTCTTTAGTGGTGTATGAATATTTTTGACGCTCAACAAACCTTGTGAGATACGCGGCAGACAATAAGATAAGCCCAGTGCAAAAAATAAAAATCCACAACGGAAATTTAGCCAATACAAAGCTTCCAATCAGTGGCGCAACCAATCCCGTCACGATTCCTATCGCCCAGTATGTTGTAATATGTTCCAGATTACCGCCTTTAAAATTTTTGAAATAAAGAATGTTATAAGGCGCGAAAAACATTATTACACCCAAGCTATACACTATTGTATATGGAAACAGAAGCGCGGTCGCCGGAAAAGGCAAAAGTAAAATTAACATTCCAGCTACTATCAACAGATACCCTGTCAGAATGGTCCTGCGAGAGAATAAAGTTCTTCTAAAAAGCAAATACGCGACTATTAGAGAATATGAAAAAAATTCAGCTAAAAATATCTGAAAAAACGTGACGTCTTTTTTAACGAAGTAAACGAACAGCACGGATGTAAATCCAAAGGTGACAAAAGCCAACAGCACCTGCAACCACCAAACTTTGAAATTTTTCTGTAACCATTGATCCATATTTTATAATAACGGCAACCATTCGTTTAAAGTCCCGTTAGGGACGTCCGATAGTAGCCAGGCACTTTAGTGCCTGGAAAAAACACCCGGTATCACCAAGTCCCAGAGGGACGGCACAAGTGTACCAAATACCTTTTGTGTCGTCCCTCTGGGACTTTTGAGATTTATTTTACACCTTCCAGGGGCTAAAGCTCCTGGCTACTATCATCCTGCCCCTACGGGGCGGAACGATTAAATCCACTTCCCAATCACCTTCAACTGATTCCCCCACTTAAAATCCGATTCCAATCTCATTCTTGCGTTCATGCCAAGAGTTTTGGCGTATTCTTCGTTTTTCAACAATTCAATAATAGAATCAGCCACAATTTTGTCGCCTTGATAAATATCAACCACCAAACCGGTTTGGCCGTTCAAAACCGCTTCTTCCACGCCGCCGCTCCGACCGGCAATTACCGGCAAACCGGCCGCGGCTGATTCAAGAAACACCAGACCAAGCCCCTCTTCTCTGCCTTCGTCAGGATGTGTTAGCAGTACAAACAAATCGGCGAGATAATAAAACTTTTTTAATTCAGCATGCGGAACTATGCCGATATAACGAACCACATTTTGCAGAAAATTTTTCTGAATTTCTTTTGAAATTGACTCGCGTTTTGGCCCATCGCCGATTACCAACCAAACTAAGTTTGACACTTTTTCCAAGACTTTCGGCAAAATTCTAACTAAATGCGGATAACCCTTGCCATCATCCATGCGCGCGATGGTTAAAATCACTTTTTTGCCTTCCAAAGCGTATTGGGATTTTAATTTGTCAATTACTTCGCCGGCTGGCGCTTGATAAAAATCATTATCCGGACAAGGATACAAAACCAAACTTTTGTTTTGAAATTCCGGCCAGACGCGCAAAAATCTTTGACGCAGGCTCGCGCTGTTAAAAATAATTGCTTCCGCCTGGTTGACCACCGACCGCATGCGATTTTTTTTCCAATTTGAACGCGAAGCCGCGAGCACATCCGTGCCGTGGGAAAAAATTAAAAATGGCGCGTGCTTGAATTTTTTAATCAGCCGAGCGACATAGCCGACCGGCAAGACATGATGCAAATAAATAATATCAATTTTCTCTTTGCGCGCCAGCCAAAACACGTGCCAAAACAATTTCAACCAGCGAGGCCAGATAAACGACGGAAAATAAAAATTATGCCGGACCACTTTAAACGCGCAGTTTGCGTCAAATTCTTTCGCTTGTTTGTGTTTTGTCGCTAACACGATGACTTCCTCTGGTTTTAGCGCCGACGCGAATTGATAAGTGTAGCTGGCAATGCCGCCGATTTGGGGCGGAAACTCCATTGTGATTATAAGTTTCTTCATATAATTTTATTTTTTTATTAATAACAGTCCCTCTTTAACCTGCGCCACAGTTAACGCTCGAAAAGCAAAAAGCGTTGTTATATAAATAATCGCGCCGACTAAAATCGCGATTATATAGCCGAAGGAAATATTAACTAAATAAACTACTGCTCCCATAACACTCGCGGCGAGCAGTATTTGCCCGAGAGATTTAAACAAAAACCAATGTGATATCGTGATTATCCGCGGCACAATGATATAACCCCAAGCAGTTAAAACAAAATTTCCCGCTAACGCCGAAACTGCGGCGCCAACAACGCCATAGCGAGGAATTAAAAAGAAGTTTAAGGCGATATTTAAAATCATCACAAAAAAAACAATCGCAGTTTGCGTCGCTTGTCGATTGCAAGCGTTCAAAAAAGCGCCAATGGGGAAACTAATATAAGAAAAAACCAATCCCGCCAACAAAACTTGCAATGGCAAAATTGAATTAAGATATTCCGGCGTGTAAAGTGACAAAATAATCGGTTTGGCTAAAATTCCTATACCCACAGCAATTGGCATAACCACTAACAACAGATATTTAATCCCTTGCTCATAAACTAACGCTAATTTTTGCTTGTCAGACGCAAAGTACTCGCTGAATTTAGGATATAACGCCGCCACCAGCGCCAACGGAATAAATTGAAACGCGTAAGTTATTTTATAGGGAATACTATACCAACCAACCGCCACGTCGCCGGCTAATTTTGATAACAAAATAGAATCCGCGTATGAATAAACGCGGGCAAAAACCGCGGCCAAGGCGAAGGGAACCGCGATTCGCGCGAAAAATTTCAGCGCTCCTTTATCCCAATGGGGGGTTAATTTAATTTGAAAATTTCGATATAAAACCGCACCGGCATAACAAACATTCAAAAAACTGGGGATGGTAAAAGCAAGAATCAAAAAAATAAGCGGCAGGCCTAAATATAAAAAAGTTGTGCCTAAGATTAAAGTCAAAAATTGGCTGGCTGTAATTGCCAACGCTTCGTATTTTAAATTACCCAACGCGCGCAAGACACCATAGATTGATAGATGTAAAGAATCAAACAGCATCGTGAGACCGGATAAATAAACTAGATGTTTTGTTTCAATCGGATATCCCATCAGGTTAATTACCGAAAAAACCGCCAAATAGCTCAAACCGCCCAAAAAAATCTTAGCAAACAGCACGCTGGAAAGATATGTTTGCAGTTTGCTCTTCTCCCTTGCGCCTTCGCGAATCAAGACGTTGTTCAGACCAAGATCAACCAGGACAACGAAGATGGTCGTAAAAGATAGAGCAAAAAAATACTTGCCGGTGTTCTCCGCGCCGATATTTCTGGCTAAAATCGTAAAATAAGCGAAAGAAATTATCTTTTGCCCAACAGACGCTACCGTCATCCACACGGTATTGTGAGCGATGGATTTGCCCATAGTTGAGTATATTTTACCTGAAAATGCGAGAAATGACAATGTAAGACCGCCGACGAGACCTCACCCAACCCTCTCCTCTGCGGAGGAGAGGGAACGATAAAAAACCGCCTTTCGGCGGTTTTCGTGTGATGAAGTGATGTGATGATGCAGTGATAAGGTGTTTACCGCTTTCTCCACTGATGTCCTCGGCGAGCGCGATGCAAACCGAATTTCTTCCGTTCTTTGGCTCTTGAATCTCTGGTCAGAAAACCTTCGGCTTTTAAAATCGCTCTAAAATCCTTATTCCACTTCTCCAGCGCCCGCGCGATTCCGTGTCTAACCGCTTCTGCCTGTGAAGTTATGCCGCCGCCATTCACTTTAACGCTTATATCAAAACTTTTTTCCTTGCCAACCGCTATTAGTGGAGAAAGCGCCTTATCAATCCAATATTTAATTTTAAAATAACCGGCCAATGTTTTTCCATTTACAATTATTTCTCCTTTGCCCAAAACCAACTGAACACGCGCGGTTGATGTTTTACGTCTGCCCAAAGTTCTGATTAAATCCTCCTGTTTTACTTCTTTTTTTTCTACTTTCTCCACCATAAAACAAAATTATTTTTTGAAAATTAAACGCTTCATCAAACCAACGCGTTGATTATTTTTTGGCAACATGCCGATAACCGCGCGTTTTATCACCTCGCAAGGATCTTTCTCAAAAACTTTTTTCATCGGCACGCGCTTAATTCCACCCGGGTGCATAGTATGATGATAATAATCTTTCTGCACAAACTTGCGGCCGGTAAACTTCACCTTTCCCGCGTTTAAAACCACCACGCAATCCCCTTCATCGCGGCAAGGATCAAAACTTGCTTTATTTTTTCCGCGCAAAATTTTGGCGATTCGCGCCGCCAATCTTCCAACCGCCTGTTCGGTGGCGTCAATCTGAATGTGGTTTCTTTTAACTATCATATTTCAAACTATCAAACTAATTCAATCCGCGCCATTAAAGCCCCGTCATTCTTGCGCGGAGGCAATTTAATGACGCGAGTATAACCGCCTTGGCGATCTTTATATTTTGACCCAACCTCTTTCACTAATTTATTAATCGCTTCATCCGTGTATAAAACAGCTTGAATTTGTCTACGAGCGGTTAATCCATCAGCTTTCTTTGCGATTGTTATCAAAGGCTCAATCACGCCGCGTAAAGCCTTTGCTTTTGCCTGGGTGGTGCGGATATTCCCATGTAAAATCAAACTCTGCGCCAAATTACGAAACATCGCTTCACGGGGTTTTTTCTCTCTGCCTAAAGTGATTTTTTTCTTATTATGTCTCATAATTACTCTTATTTTTTAGCCGGTTTTTTCGCCTTTTTTATCTTTTTAGCTTCTTTAGCTTCACTTTTCTCATCTTTTTCCACTTCTGCTTCATCTTCTTCGTTTTTATTTTCTTCTTCCACGGCAACCAGCTCTTCATTTACAACTTCCGAAAGGATTTCGTCTTCATTGCTTGCTTCTAAAATCAAGGCAAAATGATCCATCAGCACGTTAACCGCTTGACGCACCGCTTCTTTTGGACTAATCGTTCCATTTGTCTCAATAGTAATCGTCAATTTTTCGTAATTCGTAACATCACCGACACGAGTTAGATCAACCTTATAACCAATATCGCGAATCGGCGTGTATAAGGAATCAATCAAAACCGTGCCAAGTTCAGAGATAACATCTTTCTTTTCTTCCACCGGCACATAGCCGCGTCCTTTGCCGACAGTAACTTCCATTTCAATTTTAATCTTGTCATTGGTAATTGTGAAAATTTTCAAATCAGGATTGGCGATTTCCACATCGGAATTTTTTTCAAAATCAGCCGCCGTCACTTCGCCTTTGCCTTTTTTTTCTAACTTTAATATTACCGGCTGATCGGAAAAACTTCGAACGGCCATCTGTTTTAAATTCAAAATTATTTCGACAATATCTTCTAAAACTCCCTCAATCGTGGAAAACTCATGTTGCGCGCCTCTTATTTTAACCGACTCAACGGCCGCGCCCGGCAAAGAGGACAACAGCACACGGCGCAAAGCGTTCCCCAGTGTAGTGCCATAACCCTGGTGGCAAGGAGTAATAACAACTTTGCCGATATTTAGATTATCGGTCGAGCTGAACTCAATTGAAGATGGCAGAAAGATTTTTTCCATATAAATAAACTACATTGAAAAATTATCTGGCTGAATAGTACTCAATGATTAATTTTACATCAAAAACTTTCTCAAAATCTATTTCACCCGGCTGGTTTAATATCTTGCCGATCAAAGTGTTAGCATCCATCTTTAGCCAAGACGGCTGATCAACTTTCAACAATTTCTCGGTCATGCCGGTAAAAATAATTTTCTTCTTCTTATTTTCTTTTAGAGAAATTTCGTCTCCGACGCCCACGATATGGGAAGGCACATTTAAAGGCTTCCCATTCACTTTAAACATTTTGTGGGATACCATTTGTCTGGCTTGCGCTCTAGTAACCGCAAAACCAAGGCGATAAACCACATTATCCAATCTCATCTCCAACATTCTTTGCAAATTCACGCTGGAATCGCCCTTTAAAGTTGTTGCTTTGTCCACATAACTACGGAACTGCCTTTCTCTGATGCCATAAATAATTCTGGCTTTTTGTTTTTCTAAAAGCTGTTTGCCAAAACCGGTCGCGGCTTTCGGGCGCTTGCCCGGGCCGTGCACTCCGGGCGGCTGGCTTAAACGTTTGGCAACCTTGGTCGGATTTGTCTTCAAACCCAAGTCAACACCGAACCGTCTGGCAATTTTATTTTTCGGACCAATATATCTTCCCATATGAGAATTACGAAGCTATAAAATTTAAACTCTGCGTCTTTTTGGCGGGCGGCAGCCATTATGCGGAATTGGCGTAATGTCTTTAATTGACAAAACTTGAACGCCATTCGCGTTAAAACCGCGGATCGCCCCTTCTCTGCCAGCGCCAATACCTTTAATAAATACGTTCACTTCTCTAAGACCGCATGGCGCGATTGAATCAATCACTTTTTTGACAACCTGTTGAGCGGCATAAGGCGTCGCTTTTTTAGGCCCCTTAAAACCAGTCATGCCGGCGCTAGCCCAACCCAACACATCGCCATTTTGATCAGTGATAGTAACAATTGTGTTATTAAAAGATGCCTGAATATAGGCGCGGCCATGCGAGACCTGTTTTATTGTTTTCTTCTTTTTTATGATTTTTTTAGTGTCTTTATTCTCTGCCATATAATTTATTATGTCTTCTGCGCGGACATTTTTCTGCCGCTCGGAGCGATGTTGCGCTTGTTGCCTCGTACCGTGCGGGAGTTTGTCCGCGTCCGCTGGCCTCTGACCGGCAAATGCTTGGCGTGGCGGCTGCCGCGATAACATTTAATATCTTTCATCCGTTTGATGTTTCCCGCGACATCACGCCGTAAATCACCTTCAGTTTTATACTGTTTTTCAACAATGGCGCGAATTTTATCTTCCTGCTCTTGAGTCAAATCTTTAACTCTGATATTTTCATCTATTTTTACAACCGCTAAAATTTTTTTCGCCAAAGTCGGACCAATGCCATAAATATATGGCAGGCTGATAACAATTTTTTTCTCACGTGGAATGTTTATGCCTGCGATTCTCATAAATAAAATATTAGCTATGCGGATTTTTTGCGCTGTTTAGTTCCTTGGCGCTGTTTGTGGCGCGGATTTTCACAAATAATATAAACTACCCCGCCGCGGCGGACTACTTTGCATTTTTTACAACGTACCGATACACCTGCTCGTACTTTCATATAGTAGAACAAAAAATACCAACCACTGCCGCGATATCAGCGTCCGACAGTCTCTTCACGCGGACATATAACCGTAAGCATGAAGGAGGTCAGACTACACCGCACTGGTTGATACTCTTTAATTTAGAATCGGTAAATTATCCGACCCTTGGATAGATCATAAGGTGTCATTTCCACTTTTACTTCATCGCCCACTCCAAGACGGATATGGTTAATCCGCATCTTGCCTGACAAGTGGCTGATCACCTCGTGGCCGTTTTCCAATTTAATCCTGAATTTCGCGCCGGGCAACAATTCTTCAATTGCGCCGCGGACTTCAAGAACGTCGTTCTTGGCTGTCATGGGTAGGAAATTAATCTGGCGCTATTTTACAGTAAAGCCAAATATCTGTCAAGTAAAATAATCCGCCGGATGTGAATAAGTTTCTTTGCTTAATTTAGCTGATTATTCGATATTAATGATTTTAAACGATAAACCCAGTATTTATAACTCAAAAAATTCCAGCATGTCGCCAAAATAATCGTGCCAATTCTGACTAATCTGTAATCCCAACCCAAACGATGATTAAAAAAATACATTGTTGTTATAGAAACCGCGTAGTTGAACCCCACTAAAGTCAAAAAACGGACAAGTTGGCGATGATCTAAATCGCGATTATCAAACGACCAATACTTGTTTAACAAAAAGACATAAGTAATTATAAAAACCTGATTAGTTACCACGGCCGTAATCGGCTGCCAACCAAAAACTTCTTTCAACAACATCAACGAACTCATGTCTAAAATAAAGGCGGAAAAACCAACGCAAAAATAGCGGATGAATTGGTGGCGAAGCGACCAAGCGTGGGCGACGATTTTTTTAAACATAAATCTTACAGAGTTTACAGCAAATTTCGTCATTGCGAGAAACGAAGCCGCAGCGGAGTGACGAAGCAATCCAGTCGTCATAGCAATGACGTAAGAGTATAACAACAGTGTGGATTGCTTCGTCGTCGCGCGAGCTCCTCCTCGCAATGACAGCCCCATTACCTCAGCACCGCTTTAATCCGCCTCACTCCCGCGCTGCTGGCCTCTTCTTTGGTAATTTTAAATTGCCCCAAAACGCCGGTGTGCTCAACATGCGGACCGCCGCACAACTCCACGCTAAAATCTCCTATTTTATACACTTTAACAATGTCAGGATATTTGTTTGGGTCAAACGACACTTTAACGGTTTTTAACGCCTCGTCTCTTGGCATTTCAAGCATCTCCACTTTTATGTCTTCTTTTATTTTCTTATTAACCAAATCCTCAACTTGCTTTAATTGTTCTGTTGTCAATTTTTCCGCATAATTAAAATCAAAACGCAATCGTTCCGCTGTAATATTGCTTCCCTTTTGAAGAACCCCCTGCCCTAAAACATTATTCAACGCCGACAGAAGCAAGTGCGTGGCGGTGTGGTATTTTGTCTCTATCTCACCTGTCCCCGCTAGCCCGCCTTTGAATTTTTGTTCTGATCCCATTCGGGAAACTTCTTGATGTTTTTTATATTCTTTTCCAAATTCTCGTTTAAACTCTTCTGCATCAATCAACAGGGCGTGTCTAGCGAGCTCTTCATTGATTAATTCCAATGGAAAACCATAGCTTTGATACAAATCAAAAGCTTCTCGTGGTGTAACCACATTAATAGTAAACCGTGATCTTGCTATTGGATCACTAGGTGGCCATCTTACCGCCGTGGCAGTATCCATCATTTTTAACTTTTTATTTATTATCCTATCTATCTCTTTAATCCCATTTTCTAAAGTACTCCTAAACTTACTTTCTTCTTTGTTTATTTCCTCCAAAACAAAATTTTTATTCTTTTCCAATTCTGGATAAATTCTGACAAATACTTTAATCGTCTCCTCGGCAATCCGCGAACAAAAATTATTTTTAATTCCCAAAGTTCGACCGTGACGAATAGCGCGGCGAATTAATCGACGCACGACATATCCTTGTTCAACATTGCTCGGTCCGACGCCACGATCATCTCCCACAATCATCGTTGTCGCGCGCAGATGGTCGGCGATAATCCGCATTGAACGCCTTATTTCCGCGCTTCCAGCATATTCGTGGCCGGAGATTTCCTCAATTTTTTGAATTAGCGGCCAAAAAGTGTCCGTTTGAAACACATCAGCATAGCCATTCAAAGCCACTAGTGTCCGCTCCAGCCCCATTCCCGTATCCACATTTTTCTGTTTCAGCGGTTCATAACTACCATCAGGTTTCTTATTATATTGCATGAATACATTGTTCCAAATTTCCAGCCAGTTAACTTCATCATTGCCCGGATTACTGCCAGATAGGGGAAATTCTGACTCTCCCACCCAATAAAACATTTCCGTATCCGGACCACACGGACCGGTGGCGCCAGCAATCCACCAATTGTTTGTTTTGGGTAGTTTAGCGATTCGCTCTTCCGGCATGTCGAGTCCAATCCATATGCTGTATACCTCTTCGTCAAAACGTGCATCCGCGTCTCCGACAAAAACAGACACCGCCAGCTTTTTCGGATTTAACCCTAACCATTTTTTATCAGTCAAAAATTCCCAGGCCCACTCTATCGCTTCTTTTTTAAAATACGCCCCTAGCGACCAATTCCCGAGCATTTCAAAAAAAGTTTCATGCCGATTATCCCCCACTTCGTCGATATCCTGCGTGCGTATGCACTTTTGACAACTTGTTAATTTATCGCCAGCAGGATGTTTTTCTCCCAACAAATAAGGAACCAACGGATGCATTCCGGCAGTGGTGAAAAGAATCGTCGGATCATTTTCCGGAATCAAAGAAGCGCTCGGAACAACCGCGTGGCCTTTTGACGCGAAAAAATCAAGATATTTTTGGCGAAGTTCGACAGAGGTAAACATAGCGACTCGCAAATTTTACATTTTGATATTTAAATTTTCATTTCAATCACTCCGCCACCCAAACATTCTTCATCTTTATAAAATACCGCGAACTGCCCTGGCGTTACCGCCCGTTGGGGTTTATCAAATCGAATCACCAGTGATGCAGTGGTGAAGTGATGCAGTGGTGAAGTGATGACGCATTTCTGCAACGGCTGTCTGTGTCTCAACCTCACCATACATTTTAACGGAAACTTTGGCGGCTGTCCAGCTATCCAATGAACTTTACCAATTTTAACCTCTTTTTTATATAATAAAGCGTCGTCTTCGCGGCCAACAACCAATTCATTTTTCTTGATATTTTTTTCCACCACATACAACGGCTCATTATCAATCTTACGTCCTATGTCATATGTCCTAAGCCCAAAATGTCTTTGTCCTATTGTATAAAACGCCAACCCTTTATGTTCCCCAACCACTCCCCCATCTGAAAAAACAATCTTCCCTGATTTGCTTCTAATCTTCGTCAGTAAAAACTTCTCCATTGGCACCTCGCCGATAAAACAAATTCCCATGCTTTCTTCCTTTTCAGCGGTTGGTAAATTAAATTCACGCGCCAGTTTTCGGACTTCAGACTTCCGATATCCGCCAAGGGGAAATAAAACCTGCTGCAGTTGCTCTTGCGATAATTGATGAAGAAAATATGTTTGATCCTTATTTTTATCCTCTGCCTGTGTGAGATAATATTGGATATTTGATATTGGATATTTAAGATTTGTTTGTTTCTTGTTTCTTGTTTCTTTAGCGTACGCATAATGTCCAGTAGCTAATTTTGCATATCCCAACCGCTTTGCCGCTCGCAACCACACTCCAAACTTTATAAACTTATTGCACATCACATCCGGATTCGGCGTCCGGCCGGTTCGGTATTCTTTAAACATATAATCCGAAACTAACTTTTTGTATTCTTTTTGAAAATCCAATTTAATCAATTTAATTCCAAGTTTAGCCGCAACTCTAACAGCATCTCTATAATCCGACACCCAGCACTCGCTATTAGTTTCATTAGCATCCATTCGTATATTAGCATTATAATTAACCGCAAACATTCCTGTCACATCATAACCTTGCTTTAACAACAAAGCGGCGGCCACGGAAGAATCCACGCCGCCACTCATTGCCACCAATATTTTTTCTTTTTTTTTCATACCAGCCTCGGAAACAAAATCCCGCCTTTTTTTATTTTCGCGCCGAATTTTAGTCTGCCTTTTTCAATTTCTTGTTCTAAAGAATTTATTTTTTCAACCTCAACTCCGAGCTGTGATAAAATGTTGCCGGCAGTCTCTGGAATAATAGGCAACAGCGCTAAAGCGATCTGACGCAAAGATTCTGATAGATTGTAGAGCAGGGCGGAAATATCTTCGCCTTTTTTCGCTTTCTCCCATGGTTTTTCTTTGGAAATTAAAGTATCGCACGCGGCTACATATTCATTAATCAGACTAACAATTTCATCAAACTTATAATTTCCGAACATTTCATCATACTTTTTCCAAAAATCAACCCTCACAACTTCATTTTGTTTTTTATCCTCTTTGGGGATTTTCCCATCGCGATATTTCTCCACCATTGTCAAAATCCGCGAAGTTAGGTTGCCGACCCCGTTTACCAAATGCGCGGTGTAAAATTTTTCAAAACGTTCAACACTAAAATCGCCATCATCATCCGGCGGTAAAGCGCCGAGTAGAAAATAACGAACAGCGTCAGTGCCATATTTTTCAACCAGAACAAACGGATCAACCACATTACCGAGCGATTTACTCATTTTCTGCCCATCAAAAGTGATAAAGCCGTGGATAAAAATCTGTTTGGACGCCGGCAAACCGGCAGACATCAACATTGCCTGCCACATCGCGCTTTGCTGGCGCAAATTATCTTTCCCCGCCACCTGAATTCCGGGCCAATATCGACAATAGCCGCAACTATTGTCGTCCCGAGCCGAGCCAAGGGATCCATTACAATTACAAGGCCAACCAATAGTGGAAATATAATTTATCAGAGCATCAAACCACACATACATCACCTGATCTTTATCCCCTGGTACTGGCACACCCCAAGGCATTTTCGCTTTTAATCTGGAAATGCTAAAATCCTGCAAACCCCGCTCAACAAAATTGGTTATCTCCCGCAACCGATTGTGTGGAATAACAAAATCTTTTTGCGTCCGATAAAGTTCCAAAAGCTGTGCTTCATATTTGGAAAAACGAAAAAAATAGTTTTCTTCTTCAATTAATTCTATATCCAAATTGGGATGGACCGGACAGTCGCCATTAACCAATTCCGAATCGGTTTTTTCCAGCTCACAGCCGACGCAATATTTAATTTTGTAATTTTTTTTGTAAATATCTCCATTTTTAAAACATCGCGTCCAAAATTCCTGCGCCGCCTTCATGTGGTGTTCATCAGTCGTGCGGATAAAATTAGTATAACTCAAATTCAACGCCTGTTTTAGCGCGTCAAATTTCGCCGCGTATCGATCGCAATACGCTTGCGGGTCTTCTTTGTTTTCCTGCGCCTTACGGTAGATTTTCAATCCGTGTTCATCGGTGCCGGTGCTAAAGACAACCTCTTTCCTCAACATTTTTTGGTATCTAACCAGCGCGTCCGCCTGGATAATTTCCAAAGCAAAACCAATGTGTGGATCGGCGTTCACATACGGCAGAGTAGTGGTCAGATAAAAAGTTTTTGACATAATTTTTATTGACTTAATCAAAATTCTTATGTTTAATACATCTGGTCTCTCTCGAATCTGTAGCGCTTGCTCGGTGGCAGTACAAGCTGTCATGAGGGCTTAGATTTTGGAGAGACCGCCAATCCTTTGTTTGTTTAAAAAATCAAATGGAATGCCTAAACGAAGTGAAATTCTTTCTTTAACCACCCGCAATTTTCTTTGTTCTGACAGCCCGGCGGCGACTAAAGACTCCCTCGGTTCTCTGCCAAGTAAATATCCCATGATCACAGCCTCTTCTTTCGTCTGCGCGTTTGACGGTTCGCCGGATAATTTCTCCAGATCCTCTGACAATACAGAAAGGTATTCTTCTGTTTTGTCTTTCCTGTCTTGCTCCACCTGATATCTTTTTGGTTCTATCAAACTTCTAAAATCATCCAAACTTCCTGGCATTTGAGGGAATCTTTTTGCCAAATATCTTTCTCTTAAATAAGAGTAAATTTGTGATATTCTAGACACCTCCACTCTTTTACCTTCTATCCGTTCCAATTCATCAACTATCTCTTCACTAGTCCAACCCATTGTAGCGCCTTTAAACAGTGCCTCTAACCTTTGTCGATGTTTTTCATCTCTAATTTTCTCAATTATTTTTGATAATTCATCAACCGCTTCAAGACGCGCTTTAAAGCCGCTTAACTCTCCGGACAGTCTGTTCACTGCTTTAAACTTCTGAATCTTTGTCGCATCCAAAAATGGCGATAAGCCTCTATTGCGGCAAAAATCATTAATTTTATTTTGATAAATCGCTCTGCGAAATTTTACTCCGTAACAAAAAGAATCAAAATCAACAATGTCTCTCGCGATATTATCAGTTACTTCATCACGAACATAATCTGCAATCTCTCTAATCTGTTCGTCACGAAAAATTCCTCTGGCTTTTATTAAGCCAAAGACCATTCCATCATCTCCGGTTTCTCTTAAAAGTATTTTGTACGCTTCTTCTTTCAATTTCTCTGGAGAATGACCAAATTCTGGATTATCCATATTATTAAATTAATTTATTACTACCACAAACTCTCCCTTCTCCAAAATTTTCATTGCTAAAATTTCCTCAATCGTCCCGCGATAAATGCTTTCAAATTGTTTGGTTAATTCGCGGCAAACGCAAATTTGTTGATTTTTATTTAAAACACCAGCCAATTCATTCAAACATTTTTTAATCCGATGCGATGATTCATAAAACGCGACAGGGTGTTTTGATTCGGAGACTTCTTGAAAAAACTTCGCACGGCCTTTGTGCGGCGGAAAGCCGAGAAAGAGGAATTTGTCAGTGGGAAAGCCGGAAACGGATAAAGCGGCGGTTAAAGCCGAAACCCCGGGAATCGGCAAAACACTGTCATTGCGAGCGACTCGAAAGGAGCGCGGCAATCCATCGTCGTGATCGTTCTGGATTGCTTTGTCGCGCCAGCTCCTCGCAATGACGGATGCAACCAAGTTGTTGCCTGGGTCGGAAATTCCAGGTGTTCCCGCGTCTGTTACTAACGCTAAACTTTTTCCACCCGACAACAACTCTTTTATCTCCCGCACTTTGCGCTCATCGCTATGTTGGTGATAACTAATCGTTCGGGTTTTAATTTCAAAATGATTCAGCAATTTTTGCGTGTGCCGAGTGTCTTCGCATAAAATAAAATCAACGCTTTTGAGTGTTTCAAGCGCGCGGAGCGTAATATCGCCCAAATTGCCGATTGGCGTAGCGACAATATAGAGAATGCCAAACATACTTTAAGGACACAAGATACAAACAAATTCTAAATTAAAAATTTAAATAATCAAAGGTTTTTTGTGTTTGAATATTAAAAATTTAAAATTGTTTGTTTCTTGTATCTTGTTTTTTACTTATTCAATCACTATCGCCGCGGTCGGACAACTTTCCGCGCCCATTTTAGTGGTCTCTTCGCTATCAGTGACTGGATTTATAACTTCAGCCTTATTTGTTTCATCATTCATTTTGAAACTCCCCGGCGCAATGGCCGCGCAAGTGCCGCAACCGATGCACTTGTCTGGATCAATTTTGATTTCCATAGTATTTTTTGACGTGTTACACATTAATAATACGCTGATTTTGCCCTGTCTTTTGAAACCAATCATTTATGGCTGTCCGCAATGCTTGATCGCCAAGCACGGAACAGTGGACTTTACGCGCCGGCAAACCGCCCAATCGCGCCAAAATGTCCTGTGGTTTTATTTTCAACGCGTCATCAACTTTCATTCCACCGTTTTCCGTCACCATCACGCTCAACATTGAGGTAGATGCTATTGCCGAGGCGCAGCCGAATGTCTGCCATTTGCATTCTGTTATTCTCTCACTTTTCTTATCAATTTTCAACCACAGCGCCATTTCATCCCCGCAAGCCGGCGAGCCGACCCGCCCGGACGCGTCAGCATTATAATTTTCTTCTTCGCCGTGTTTTAACAAATTTTTTGGATTAAAAAAATGATCCTTGACTACATCAGTATATAACCAGGCTTTACCTTCCTTGTCTCTAATTTTCGCTTCTTTGGACATATTATCTCTGGTGGTATTTGGGATGGAAATTTTTCTTTGGATCACAGGTTAAGTTGACTGGCGAAACCTCCCTCAATCGCTCAACAATTCCCGGCAGATATTCCATAATATAGTCAATGTCTTGTTTGGTCGTTGACTTTCCCAAAGTAAATCGTAAACTGCCGTGCGCGTATTCATAAGGCAAACCGCAGGCGGTCAAAACATGCGACGGTTCAAGCGATTGCGAAGTGCAGGCCGAACCGGTTGAACACATTATTCCGTATTCGTCTAAATATAATAACAACGCTTCGCCTTCCACATCCAAAATGGAGACATTGAGATTATTAGGCAAACGAACGGTTTCATCGCCCAACTCCGGACCGTTCAGCCGGACTTTCTTAATTTTATCTTGAATCTGTTGCCAAAAATAATCACGCAGTTTCCGCAAACGCAAATTTTCTTTTTTACTGTTTTTTCGCGCATTCTCCAGCGCTTTCGCGATACCGACAATTCCCGGCACATTTTCCGTCCCTGAACGCAAACGCATTTCCTGTCCGCCGCCGAATATCAAAGGTAAAATATCAACATTGCGTATTTTAAATAAAACTCCAACGCCTTTTGGCCCGTAAATTTTACTGCCATTAATCGTCATTAAATCAACATGTAATTTTTCCACGTTCAAATCCAGCGAACCGGCCGCTTGGCAAGCGTCCGAGTGAAAAAAAGGATAGCTGGTATTATTTTGTTTGCGCCATTTTAAAATCTCTTTTCCGATTTCGGCGATTGGTTCTATCGTGCCAATTTCGTTATTCGCGTACATGATGGAAACCAAAATCGTGTCATGACGCAGAGCTTTTTTGACTTGTTCGGCGGTAACTCGACCGCATTCATCAACATCCAAGAAAGTTATTTCAAAACCTTCTTTTTGCAGTTGTTCTATTGGTAGAAGCACGGCATGGTGTTCAATTTTTGTAGTTATGATATGTTTACCGCTTTTTTGATGCTTCCTCGCTGCGCCAAATATCGCCAAATTGTCCGATTCGCTCCCGCCGCCGGTAAAAATAATATTATCCGGCAAAGCATGCAAAATCTCCGCGATTTTTCGGCGCGCGTCATTCAAAGCGCCGTTAACCTCACGGCTTGATTGATACAAACCAGATGGATTCGCGTAATGCTGGCAAAAATATGGATCCATCGCTTTTTTCACCGCCAAATCAACCGGCGTGGTCGCGGCATGGTCCATATATATAAGCCTCTTTTGTTTTGGTTTTGTCGGGAACATAACTAAACGCAATCGCTTAATTTGATACTTTGCAGATATCTAACAAGGTGTTCATTAATTTTACAAAAAATCTTTTTCACGCCGCAATCACCCTCTTTCATGCATCTGTATTGACGACCAGCGCGCAAACAGCTGGACACCGCGGATTCGCCATCAATAGCTTCCAAGACTTTTTTTAAGGATATCTTGCCGAGTGGTTTATTTAAACTATACCCGCCCCGCGCGCCTTGATTTGATTTTACCAAACCAGCTTCACGCAATTTTCTCACTACTTTTTGTAAAAACAAAAAAGAAATACTATTTGTCGCGGAAAATTTTCGCAAACTCAAAACCTGCCCATCTTTTAATTTGGTTAGGGCGATTAATAATTGTATACCATAATCAGTTTCTTTGGTGAACTGTAACATACTTAGTTTGTATGATATAACAAAACTGCCGGAAAGTCAAAACGGCAGGGTTAAATTGATATTTTTACCAGCTGACTGGGCTGATATATCAGACAGAGGCTGTTGGTCAAAATTAACCGCGAAAGGCCGCAACTCTCCGGTCAAAGTCTCGTAATATAACATGCGATTCTTTCGGCCGTATTCATACAATTCTTTCGTCACTCTCACATCTTGCTCGCAGTATTTTTTTATTTCATCAATCCGACCTTCCACAAACCACTTCTGCGCCTGCAAGCCATCCGCGCTTTTTTCAATCTGCAAAGTCGCTTTTGCCAAATCATTTAGTTTAAAACGCGAACCGGTAACTTCTTTCACCACTTTCAAAATATCCAAATGCGGAAATTTTAATAAATCGCCGGTATAGTATTTATTGAGAATCGGTAAGTCAAAATGTTCGCTGTTGAAGCCAATAAGCCGTTCCGCCTTTTCTAAAATCGGCCACAGATTGCCAAGCTCTGATTCCTCAAAAGAACGATAAGAATCATTCTCATAACAATAGACGGACACGACAGTAACTTTTTGACTGTTCATGTCCTTGATATCGCCGATGGTTTCAATATCAAACACGACTTCTTTTCCAAACATAAAAAAATGACTTAAATATCCAGTATAATATACAGTATTAATCAAAATTAATCAAAAAACAAAAGACCATCCTTCAACAAGTTCAGAACGGTCTTTTTGCTGTGAAGTCTTAGGCAAGAGTCACGTTGGCGGCGCGAGGTCCTTTTTCAGACTGCTCAACGTCAAAGTTGACAGCATCACCCTGTTTCAATTGAGAAAATTCAACACCACTCAAAGAAGTGGCATGAAAGAAAATGTCTTTACTTCCGTCTTCCGGAGTGATAAAGCCAAAATTCTTCTCAACAATCACGGTTTTGATAACACCTTTCATAGGAAAAAAATTTTTTATGATTTAAGTATACCAAGTAGAGGTCGACCAAGTTTCTGACTGATATGCCAACAGTATAGCATAGAATGGAGGAGGTGTCAATAGCGCGTTTGCCCCTGTCCTCTCACAATCCACTTATAACTCGTCAATTCTTTCAGCCCCAGCGGTCCGCGGGCGTGCAATTTTTGGGTGCTGATGCCGATCTCCGCGCCCAAACCGAATTGTCCGCCGTCAGTAAAAGCTGTGGAAGCGTTGCTATATACCGCAGCGGCGTCAACTTGAACAAAAAATTTTTCAGTAACTTTTTTATCACTGGCAATAATCGCTTCGCTGTGTTTGGAACTATGCCGATTGATAAACTCTATTGCCTCTTCGGCTGACGCGACAGTCTTAACGGACATTTGTAAAGATAAAAATTCACGGCCAAAATCTTTTTTACCGGCTAATTTCAATAAATCAACCTGATAACTACTTTTTAGTATTTTATAAGCTGATTTATCAGCAAAAATTTTAACTTTGAACTTTGCTAACGGAGCGGTCAATGCCGGCAAATCTTTCAGCCGCGCTTGATGAATAATTAAAGTATCCAAAGCATTACAAAGGCTCGGTCGGCGCGTTTTAGCGTTAAAAATAATCCGCGCGCCGATTTTAGCATCCCCGCTTTTATCAAAATACGTATGCACCATTCCGGCGCCGGTTTCTATCACCGGTATGGTGGAGTTCTCGCGTACATATTTAATTAACCCGGCGTTCCCGCGTGGAATCAAAACATCAATATATTTATCAGCTTTTAACAATTGCTTAACGGCAGAGCGGTTACTTGGCAACAAAATGACGCAATCAGAATTAATTTTGTTGGCCATCAAAACTTTTTGAATAATTTTCACAAATACAGTATTAGTGGTGTCAGCTTCTTTTCCACCTTTCAAAACACAGGCGTTGCCTGATTTGAATAATAACGAAAAAACCTCCACGGTTACATTTGGCCGAGATTCATAAATCACGCCAACCACGCCGAGCGGCGCGCTGATTTTTGATAAACGCAAACCGCTCTTAACTGTCCGCTGTTCTAAAATTTGATTTAGAGGCGAGGGCAATTTTACCACATCGCGCAACTGCCCGGCGATATCTTTAATTCTGGCTGGTGTCAATAAAGCGCGATCATAACGCGGATCAGCCTTGTTAATTGAGAGCAGGTCTTTTTGATTAGCCGATAAAATCGCCTCCTGCTTACGCAAAATAGCTGCTGCTACGGCGCGCAACACCTTATTAACTTTGTTGACAGGCGTCACTGCCAAGCAAATAGTTGCTAATTTTGCCTGACGCAATTGGCTGTCAATTTTATTCATACAGTTTGCTTAATTCCCGCGCTCGTCTAAAAGCGGCCAACAACGCGCGTTCAAAAATTTTGGCGAATTTGTTTTTTTCTAAAACGCCGATAGCCGCGGCAGTCGTGCCTTTGCGCGAGTTTATGGCTTGACACAATTTCGTTGCGCCGATATTTCTGTCTTTTAATAATGCCGCGCTGCCAAAAAAAGTCTGCTCAACCAATAATTTTGCGATTTTTTGATCCAATCCCAACTTAATCGCTCCCGCCTCCAGTTGTTCGCATAAGTAGAAAAAATATGCCGGGCCGGAACCGCTCACGGCTGTCACCGCGTCCAACAAGTTTTCTTTTTTAAATTCTATAGTCAATCCAAGCGCTGACAACAATTTCGTGACTTCCAACCTTTCGGTTCTAATAACTTGCTTATTCGCAAACCACCCGATCGCTCCCTGCCCGATTTGCGCCGGCATATTAGGCATTACCCGCGCTACTTTTTTTGCTTTTAACAACTTGCAAATAATCCGCGTTGACACGCCGGCCATGACAGAAACAATCAGTTTATTTTTTATTTCCACCCTGATCTCATCCGCTAAATCTTTAAATGCCTGTGGTTTAACTGCCAAAATTATAATATCAGACCTCGTTAATAAATCCGCCAAACTTAAACTGTCATTATCTGCTTTTAACGCGCTAATCTTGTTTGTGTGCTGGTCACAAATAAAAACTCGGCGAACCAAACGGCTTTGTTTCAAAATTTGATAAATCGCGCCGCCCATGTTACCGGCGCCGATAATGCCGATAGTTTTTTTCATACTTTTTTTTTAATGGAGCGAAAGTAGTGCCGATTTTTTCTCCGGCCATCACTTTTAAAATGCCGTTTGAAATTTTACCATTGATGATATGCGTCTTGGTCCCAAATTTGGCAGATCGCAACGCTGTCGCGCATTTGGCTGACATGCCGCCGCGGCCGAACGAAGACTTTTCCGAAGTAACAAAACGCTGATAGTCAGATCGCTTTTTTATAACCGCGATAATCCGTCCTCGGTCATCTTTAACTCCATCAACCGTTGTTAAAATAATCAGACGATCAGCTTTCACCATGACGGCAACCAAACCGGCCAATTCATCGTTATCGGTAAACATTAGTTCTTCAACTGCCACCACGTCATTCTCATTAACAATCGGAACCAAATCGCTTTTTAACAATGCGCTTAAACATCCTTTCATATTAAGATAATGCTGTTTATCGCGAAAATCTTCCTTGCAAGTCAAAACTTGCGCGCAGGAAATGCCGAGTCTGTGAAAACGCGATAAATAAGTATTGGCAAGTTTTATCTGCCCGACCGCCGCCAGCACTTGCCGCGTTTCCACTTTACTTAATTTTACATTTGGTTTGACTAACGAACGACCGGCGCCAACGGCTCCGGATGTAACTAAAATTACCGCGTAAGCGTGTTTTTTCAAAACAGCGACTTGAGCCGCTAATTTGCTTATCACTAATTCATCAAGTAAACATTTGTCGTTCGTGATAACATTTGTGCCGATTTTAATTACAATAATTTTATTTAACATAATTTTTGTGTGATTTTTTTTACGCTTAAATAATACAATAAAATAGTCTTAAAGTCAAAAAAATGGAACATGGAGCAAAGAACATTGATTTGCTGGGTGATAATTGACAACAACAGTTAATTTTGATTAAATATATCCATCGGCACAAACAGCCGTACAAAGAAGGAGGGACACTGTGATTACTTGTCTTTGTGGGTGTCACGAAACAGGCGACATCGCGAGTTGCGACGCGCAAGGAGTGTGTTGCGAAACCCCAGGCGTCCTCCGATTTCCCGAGGAGGAACAACCGCCAGTCGCTGGCGGCAAACACCGCCCGCTCACCAGCCCGGACTTCTCCGACTGGTACTTTTCCGGCGCTATCGGACCGCCCAAATAGGCATCGCCAAAAAATCCACCGGAGGGATGCGCGTTCGGTCCCTTCACATTCTCCGGCAATTTATTGATGGAGAATGCAATGACCGAACGAGCAGTAATAAAAAACAATCGACATTTGGTCGTTTGTTTTTTATTTAATAAGATAAACACCAATCGTTTGTTCCCTGCCTACGCTATGGCTTCGGCGGGCAAGCATGTTCCATTCTCCATCTTTCATCAATCGCTCACCCACTCTTCTTCCTCCCATGTTGCACTCTCCCTGTCTCGGTCAAAATTTGTTTGCGCAAACGGACGCTTTTTGGCGTAATTTCCAGATATTCGTCTTCGGACATTACTTCCAATCCGCGTTCCAATGATAATTCCATCGGCGGGATAAGCTGAATAGCGATATCAGAATTTGAAGACCGCATATTAGTGAGATGTTTGCCTTTGATCGGATTAACCGTCATATCCTGCCCTTTGGCAGTATTACCGATCACTTGCCCATCATAAACTCCCACATTCGGCCCGACATATAAAACCCCGCGCTCTTGTAAATTAGCAAGTGAATAAGACAGCACTGTTCCGGTTTCGCCGGAAATCATGGAACCAACAGACCGCTTGATGATTTCACCGGCATGAGGTTTGAAGCCGATAAATTCACTGCATAAAATACCTTCGCCCCGAGTGTCGGTAACAAATTCATTACGATAACCCAAAAGTCCGCGAGTGGGAATTTCATAAACCAAGCGCGTATGATTTTGTTCCGGCCGCATTTCTTTCATCTGGCCTTTGCGCTTGGCCATTTTTTCAATAATTGTTCCGCAAGATTCCTGCGGACTGTCAATCGTCACTTCTTCATATGGCTCATTTATCGCGCCATCAATCTCTTTTAAAATAACTTGCGGCTGGGAAACTTGCACTTCAAAACCTTCGCGCCGCATATTTTCCAAAAGAATCGCGATGTGGAGCTCGCCGCGGCCATACACTTTATAATAATCCACGGCTGAAAAGTCTATTTTTAAACCCACGTTCACTTCCAACTCTTTTTCTAATCTTTCTTTAATCTGCCGATTAGTAACAAACTTGCCTTCTTTCCCGGCAAATGGAGAATTGTTAACCAAAAAATTCAACGAAATCGTCGGTTCGTCAACTTTAATCGCCGGCAAAAGCGGCTGATCTTTTTCAATGCAAACCGTATCACTGATATAGATGTCGGGCAAACCGGCAATCATAACAATATCGCCGGCCGAAACTTTCGGCACTTCTTTGCGGTTCAATCCTTCAAAAGTAAATAGTTTAGTAATGTTACCGAGGATAATTTCACCGGATGATTTTTTCAAAAAAACTTTATCCGCGACTTTTAATGCGCCTTGATACACGCGGCCAATGCCTAAACGGCCGAGATAATTGTCATAAGCGAGATTAAACGGCTGAAAAGCAAACGGAAAAGCGATATCTCCCCTGGCAGGCGGAACTTTGGCTAAAATCGTTTCCAACAATGGAGTTAAATCTTTTGATTCATCGCTTAAATTAAGTTTGGCAATTCCCTGCTTGGCAATAGCAAAAACTGTCGCGAAATCCATTTGTTCGTCGTTCGCTCCTAAATCCATAAATAATTCCAGCACTTTCTCGTGCGTCCATTCCGGCCGAGCCGCCGGCTTGTCAATTTTGTTGATTACGACAATCGGCTTTAGACCAAGCGCGAGAGATTTTTTCAAAACAAACTTTGTCTGCGGCATTGGACCTTCTTGCGCGTCAACGACTAATAATACCGAATCAATGGAACGCAAAACTCGCTCAACTTCCGAACCAAAATCCGCGTGGCCCGGCGTGTCAACGATATTTATCTTGGTTGGGACTTGTCCTGAACTTGCCGAAGGATAGAAGATGGAAGTATTTTTTGAATAAATCGTAATCCCGCGCTCTTGTTCAAGAGCGTTTGAATCCATGCTGACACTGTCATCGGTAACCATGCCGGTTTGGCGCATCAAAGCATCAGTCAACTTTGTCTTACCGTGGTCAACGTGAGCGATAATCGCGATGTTGCGAATTTCCACAAGCCTAAAATAAATCTAAATAAACAATCCGCCCCCAGCCCAAGACGGGCATGGCATGGCGGACTGTTAAAATAATGCCATGAGTAACAGAATTTGTCAAGATACAGCGAAAATTTAGGGACGATTATGTCTCATATTATCCAGCGCCCAAGTGTATTCTATCACCAATATCGGTATCCACTGAGGCTCATTATAGAAAATAAACATGGCAATACCAAAAATCAACGCGGCGGTATTTATAATAAAAAAAGCGATATCAAATCCTTCTTCATGGCGCGATACTTCTTCATTGTTGGTGATGTAGAGAAAAATGCGGCGAAGTTTCATAAAACTTAAAATTAGAATGTTTATATTCAACATAAAGCATTATACATTACTGAATAAAAAAATCAATATAAAAAAAACCCGCAGACCGATTAGATCGCGGGTTCAAGAATATCTAAATTATTTTTTCTTCCCTTTGGATTTCTTGGCCGAAGTCTTTTCTTTCTTAACAATTTCTTTTTTACTTTTAACTTCCACTGCTTCAACTTTAGGCGCTTCAACTTTTGCGCCGGTCAAGAGAGATAAAATCTTATCCAGCTTCACATTCAACAAGTCAATCTGCGCTTTGGAAACACCGCCGCCGGCATTACCACCCCTGTCCGCCGATGTGGCGGAGCTGAAACCTCCGCTCCGATCACCACCGCCGAAGCTCTTTGGAGCGAAACTACGAACCGGAGCGCCTTTGCTTTTGAAACAATTACTGCAAAAAACCGGACGATCTCCTGTTGGCCTAAACGGCACTTCGCAATCTTGTCCGCACTCGCTGCAAGTAGCGTGATGCATCTGCTTGGGACCATCATCGCGCCTGTCAAACCCGCGTCCGCCGCCAAAACCACCGCCCCTATTGCCGCGATCCCTATCAAAACCGCCGCGACCTTTGTCAAATTTGTTAAAATGACCCATATTCTTATAACTTACTTAATTAAACAGGATAAATAATAGTATAGCATGAAGTAAGAATAAAAAGCAATGACCTGTTTAGCAATGGCAGCTTTTACCGCCGACTTAAATCAAGTTCTTGATTAAATTCAATCTCTTTTACAAAATCCGGCAGATGGCTGATGAGAATAATCGCGCCTTGATAATTATTAATCGCCCGCGCGATTACCGGAATATGGCGAAAATTGATGTGATTGGTCGGTTCATCCAAAACCAAAAGCCCGGGTTCCATCAATACCAGCCGCGCGAAAGACAATAAAGCTTTTTGCCCCTCTGACAAATGAGAAATTTTCAGCGCCATCAACTCGCCGGTAATCAAAAAACCGGCGGCAATGGAACGCATCTGCTGGATATCAGTTCCGTCGGTTAACGCGCTTTTTAAAGAATCAAAAACCGTCTGTTCATAATCCAAAGTGGCAAAATCCTGGCTGTAATAACCGACACGAGTATCTTTCAAAATGACCGCGTCTTTATTCTCGTCGTTTACCAGAGAACGCAGAAGCGTGCTTTTGCCAATCCCATTGGGTCCGGAAATTAAAAGCCGATCTCTTTGTCTTAAAATAATATCAATTTTTTTAATTTCCGGTTCATGATTCTTAATTATTTTAACTGACTTAATAATTACCACATTACCAACTATTCCTTGATCCGGAATCTTAAAATCTCTAATGGTTTTGTCCTCGCGTCTAACATCTACTTTATTTTCTTCCAGTTCTTGCACCTCTTCTTTCAATTTGCTCGCCAATTTACGCATCTTGCCGCCTTTGTGGGCAAAAAAGTTTACCTTGGCTTTGTTGTCCAATATTTCTTTTTCCAATTGAGCGTTTTTCTTTATTTCTCTTTCAATTCTGGCGGCGATTTCTTCCACGACGGAAAAATAATCGCCGACATAGACTTCGGTTTTTTTGGTAAAAGCATCAAGATAAACGACTCCTTCGGTAAAACAATTCAAGAAATCAGCGTCATGAGAAATAACCATCACTGTTTTGTTATACATGACCAAAAATTCTATCAAGTGATCAATGCCGGCCTTATCCAAATTATTCGTCGGCTCGTCCAAAAGCAAAATATCCGGATTTTGGATAAGGGCGTAGGCCAATAAAATTCTCGCTTGCTGACCGCCGGATAAATCCACAACTTTTTTATCAATTGGAACAACTAAATCCACCGCGGTCATGGCTTTGTGAATCTGACTTTTAATATTAGCAGGAACAGTGACGAAAGCTTTTGAGAAATACTCGGCAATAGTTAAATTCAAATCTTGCTTATCAACTACCTGCGAGGCTGTGGCAATCGTCGCGTTATTGGTAATAAAAACATTGCCTTTAGTCGGTTTAATATCCCCTTTAATCAATTTAAATATCGTGCTTTTCCCGGCGCCGTTTTGTCCCATTAAAGTTATTTTCGCGTCTTTACGCACACTAAAACTAACCTCGTCAAGCACCGGTTTTTTGTCTCCATATTCAAACGTTACATTGTCAAACCGCAGAATTACATTTTCGGACATAATATCAATCAAATTCATAAAAACAGACCGTGGTCTGTTTTTGTGTTCGCTCGGGAGGTGGGGATCGGACCCACGACCATCACGTTAACAGCGTGCTGCTCTACCACTGAGCTACTCCCGAATAAACTGGAAATATTATAGCATTAAAAAAATAATTGTCAACATTTAGAATGGCCAACGCTTCAATCTGAAAAGCCATATTGAAAGATATTATAATATAAAAAAATCGGGTTGTATAGACCCGATTTTTTTGGGCGCTTAACACGCGCCGCATCCTCCGCCTGCCATATAATAAAGATTAAAATTTAACTGTCAAATATATAATACCATTTTGGTATGATAATGGTCAATAGAGCCTTGTGGATAACTAAAAAACAAAAGCGCCCCGACGTTACGTCGGGGCGCTTTCTAAAATCCGTATCTACTCTTTATCGCCGCAACCGCAGTCATCATCGCCGCAATCATCGCATTTTTCGTCCGCGGGTGGTTCGTTGCAACTGCAACATGCCTGGCATTTACCACTACCCTCGCAACACATTGTGTCGTCAGAGAGCTCAATGCCGCACTTTTGGCACTTCATAGAGTGAAATTAAGATTAAGAATAAACTTAAATTTATTGCGTTAAATGTAAGATTTGTCAGCGTTGTATACACTTCTGGAAGTCATTGCGAGCCTTCGCAGGCGAAGCAATCCACACCG
>Ga0155303_121_pt2 | contig 40896 bp, 41 predicted proteins | sample RifCSPhighO2_02_FD_106271 | JGI IMG/M metagenome (GOLD analysis project Ga0155303, IMG submission 106271) | Candidatus Magasanikbacteria bacterium RIFCSPHIGHO2_02_FULL_44_13 | reverse complement strand
CTGGAAACCGGTGAAAAAATAATTGAAGGCAACTTTAATGGAGAAAAAATGATTGACAACGATGGCAAAGAGTACGGCGTCCCCGCGAACTACGCCAGCAAGTCAAAATTAGTGGAAGGAGATTTGATGAAATTAACAATTACCAAAAACGGCTCTTTTATCTTTAAACAAATCGGTCCGGTTGAGCGCAGACGAGTGACCGGTGAACTTATTTTTAACGCTGACAGCGGACAATACACCGCGATAGCCGAAGGAAAAACCTATAAAGTTCTAACCGCTTCAATCACTTTCTTCAAAGGCAACCATGGCGACGAGGTTGTCTTAGTTGTGCCGAGAAATAACGCCAGCGCCTGGGGCGCGGTGGATAATGTAATATAAAAACAGTAGAGACGCATTGCAATGCGTCTCTACTGTTTTTATTACCCACTAATTTTAGTTCGTCATGTGAGCGGAAACCAACTTTGTCATCTCAAACATGTTAACCATGTCTTTGCCGCCAAACAATACTTTTAATTTGGCGTCAGCGTTGATATTCCTCTTGTTGACTTGGTCCTGCAAACCATTGGCTTTGATGTATTCCCAAAGCTTTTTTACCACTTGGCCGCGCGGCAACGGGCCTTTTCCCACGACTGCTTCCAACGCCATTGAGAGCTTTAGCGGCCTCATCAGGGCTGGATTTGCTTTTCTTGGCATAGCAAAATTATTAAGACTTATTTAATAAACCAAAGATATCATACCATAAGTTGTATATATAGGCAACCCTTAAAAGCCCCCCTGTGTATATCTTGCCCTTATTGCCAAAATAGAGGTTAATACAGGGGTTTACTGATTAAAACGAAACGGCTATAATATAACCACTCTTAAATAGTCATTAAAGTCCATAAAGTCATAAGGTCTATAAAGTACTTTACGGACTTTATGACTTTTTGACTTTATAGACTTCGTTATTATGGCTCTCTATCATAAACACCGTCCGCAGAATTTTTCTTCTGTTACCGGACAAGAACACATCGTAAAAACCATTGAAAACCAAATAGCGAGCGGCAAAGTAGCGCACGCTTATTTGTTTTCCGGTTCGCGCGGAATTGGCAAAACTACGATGGCTAGAGTACTCGCTAAGGCGATTAATTGCCCAAACCGCAAAGAAGACGATTTTGAACCATGCGATGAATGTCCTTCTTGCGAAGAAATCAGCGCCTCGCGGTCAATTGATGTGATTGAAATCGACGCCGCCAGCCATACCGGCGTTGACAACGTGCGCGAAAATATCATTGATAACGCGCAGTTCCGACCAACAAAGTCAAAATACAAAATTTTCATAATTGACGAGGTCCACATGCTCTCTGCCAGCGCTTTTAACGCCCTGTTAAAAACATTGGAAGAACCGCCGGCATATGTAATCTTCGTACTGGCAACGACTGAACTTCATAAACTGCCGGAAACCATTATTTCGCGCTGTCAACGATTTGAATTCAAAAAAATCGGCCATGACGCGATGAAAATTTATTTGGAAAAAATTGCCAAAACCGAAGGAATAAAAATAGACAAAGAAGTTGTCGGTAAAATTATCAATAAAAGCGATGGGTGTTTGCGCGATGCCATCAGCTTGCTGGATCAAATTATGGCTACCGGCGAGAAAACCATCACCACGGCAATCGCTTCTCTTGTTCTGCCAACCACTAACACGGAAAACACCCTGCGCTTTATCGCGGCAATAATAGAAAAACAACCGAAAGACGCTTTGATTTTGATAAACCAGTTGGTAGACGATGGGATAAACTTGCATCAGTTTGCTTATGATACAATTGAATTATTGCGCGTGATGTTAATAACTAAAGCGGGAGCGGAGGTGGAAACAGTCGGGTTTGATCTTGACGATAAAACTAAAAAACAATTGCGCAAATTAAATGAACAGATCAGTCAACACGAGCTGGTCAAATTGATTGACTTGCTATTAACTAAACGCCAACAAATCAAATCCTCTCCTTTGCCACAATTGCCGCTGGAAATGGCGGTGATAGGGGCGGGTGTTGGTGAAGATAGGGATTGTGGAGATAAGGATGGCGATAGTGGAGCTGGCAGTGGCAACGGTAAGATAATAAAAGAGATAAATAGAGATAGGGAGATAACGCCTGCCCTGAGCTTGCCGAAGGGAGATAAAAAAGATAGCGGAGAGCAAAAAAAGACTATTGTTGAACGGGTTAGAGAACTTGTAAGCAAAGAGGTGAGCTACACAATCACAGATATCAATGACAAGTGGAATGAATTTCTGAAAATCGTGGAAACTCGCTTCCCTTCTCTGTCTTTTATATTAAAGATGGCGCAGATTATAGAGTTAAGCGGAGACACACTTCAAGTAGGTGTTGGCTTCAGTTTTCACCGTGACAAACTGATGGAAAAACTCTGCCAAAAAAATCTAGAAACGATTTTGGGAGAATTGGTTGGCGGAAGAATTCGTTTAGAGTTTATTTTAAATGGAGAAGCAAGAATTAAAAGTGAAAATGATGAATTAAAAGACTTGGCTTCATCGCTTGGCGGAGAGATTGTCAATTAAATTCTATTAACCTGTCTCCTCCCCTCGTAGGGGAGGAACAAGGAGGGGTCTCAACGAGTGTTCGCGAATACCCACTCTGTCTCCCCTTTCGCAGGGGGAAAACACATTTTCCGCCCTATGCTATCTCGTCTATAAACCAGCATGGAAGCCGATGGAGATAAAGACGGATTAAGCAAAGCAAAAGAGCTTGAATATGGCACAATCACGTGGCTTAAAGATAGTGATGGTGATGGGTATTCAGATGGCATGGAAGTAGCTAACGGGTATTCACCCACTAAAAAATAATTATTCGGGAGTCGTCTAATGGTAGGACAGCAGATTCTGAATCTGCTTATCGGGGTTCAAGTCCCTGCTCCCGAGCAAAACCATCCATGGCGGATGGTTAGGGAAAGTAAAAAACAGGAGGCATACAAATGAAAGGTGAACTTTTCATGTACTCGTTCTTGTTTGTGATAGGATGCATCATCGGATGCTTGGTGAGTCTTGCCTACGTCGAAGACACGAATAGAAAACGAAATCAAGAACGACTCGACTTGGTAGCAACACATCTATCCCAGTGTCGGGACAGCAACGATGACTGCAAACAGGAGAAGAGAGCCGCGCAGGAGGAACTGAGGGTTGCCGACCATCTCATAACGCAACAAGGACTCGCGGTGATGAACTGCCTGATGTTGCGAGATCCTTTGCTTGATTCTCTGTTACTGCCAGAACCTCCGCCGACTCTCTACTCGCTACCCGCTCCTTCGCCATAGCCACATCGTTCTTTCAAACTGGCGGCATCCTCACCTGCCGCCAGTCAATCCAAATAAAACAGGCCTTTTGCCTTACCTAAATTTGACTCATCAATACTGATGATGTTATACTTCTAGATATGGAAAATAATTCAAAACTAAATGAAACGGATTGGGAGAAACCTGTAACTTATGGCCAGCTTTTAGAATATACTGATAGTTTTTTATTACCCAGAATCAACGAGGCGATAAGTTTGGTGGTTAAAGATGCAAACGCCAATCTGGAAAACAGATTAAAGTCGTATATTGACGATAAATTGGCAGATTATACTTCTGACATTTTTAAACGGCTGGAGAAAAAAGATATTAAGGAAAAAGAATTCAAACGAAAGGTGGTTGAATTATTTAAAAGACACGATATCGGAACGACGGAGGACTTGGCGTTTTTAGATGGTCTGGCGATATAAACTAAAATACATCAAAAAACCCTCCGGTAATAATCGGAGAGTTTTTTGATTAGCGCTCTTGCAGTTTTTAACTTTTATGCTAAAATATCAACACTATGCCATTCAAACAAAAACAAGCGCAAATTATAAACGGCAAAGCGATTGCGGAAAAAATCTTGGTAAAAGTCAAAGTTTGGGTTGACGAGCTAAAAACCGCTGGAATTAATCCAAAGCTGGCTGTTGTTTTGGTTGGTGATAATAAGCCGTCGCAGACTTATGTCAGAAAAAAACAAGAAGCCGCGGAAAAGGTCGGCATTGATTTTAATTTGCATAAATTTCCGACCGACATTAGCAAAGAACAATTGGTGGAAGAAATTAAAAAAATTCAGGAAGACGCCAAACTCTGCGGCCTGATTGTCCAACTCCCGCTTCCTCAACAACTCTACACGCCGGAGGTGCTGAATGCTGTCAATCCGGATATTGACGTAGATTGTTTGACCAATGATAACTTGGGCCGGCTGATGAAGAAAACGGGATTTATTCTCCCCCCCACCCCATACGCTGTCAAAACGATTTTAAAAGAACTTGGAATCAATGTTGAAGGACGAAACATTTGTATTATCGGCGCCGGTCCGCTGGTCGGCAAACCGCTGACGATTATTTTGTTGAACAAACAAGCGACTGTAACAGTCTGCAACAGTTTGACCAAAAACCTCAAAGAAAAATGCCTTGAGGCGGAAATTATCGTTACCGCCGTCGGCAGAAATAATCTCTTGCGCGGCGACATGGTCAAACGGGGAACGATTGTAATTGACGCCGGCATCTCTTTCACGGATGAAAAAATCCACGGCGATGTCAATTTCGCGGAAGTCTCCAAACGAGCCGGCCATATCACTCCTGTCCCCGGCGGAGTCGGGCCAATCACTGTGGCATTGCTTTTAAAAAATACTGTCACCTGCGCCAAAAGAAAATTTTTAGGCGAAATACGATAGATTGCTTCGTCGTCTGCGGACTCCTCGCAATGACAGTATAAAAACTATGAAGCCAGTAATCGTCATCCCCACTTACAACGAAGCGGAAAATATAGAAAAAATAATTAAAAAAATTTTTTCTCTTGGAATTGATGGGTTAGAATTGATAATCGTTGATGACAACTCGCCCGACGGCACCGCACAGATCGTTAAAAAATTTTCAATTTTCAATTTTCAATTTTCAAACCCCGCCGAACAACGACCGCCATCGATTCACTTAATTGAACGCACAAGAAAACTCGGACTGGGTTCGGCATATATCGCAGGATTTAAAAAAGCGTTGGATATCGGCGCTGATTTCATTTTGGAAATGGACGCGGACTTTTCCCACGACCCGGATGATCTGCCAAAACTGCTTGAGGCCGCGCAAACCACTGATTTAGTCATTGGCTCACGAAAAATCCCTGGTGGAAAAATCATTGGCTGGGGATTGTACAGAAAACTAACGAGTAATGGCGCAATGTGGTTTTCCCGCTTTTTATTAGGAATAAAAACAAAAGACGTTACTTCCGGATTCCGCTGTTTCCGCCGCCGGACGCTGGAATCAATCCCGCTTGATGAAATAAAAAGCAATGGCTATGCTTTTCAAGAAGAAATGCTCTACCGCGCGCAAAAGGCTGGATTCAAAATTATTGAAACGCCTGTCACTTTCATAGATCGCCGCGTCGGCAAGTCAAAACTTTCTAAAAAAGATATCATAGAATTTTTTTTAATTATTTTAAAACTTAAAAAAATAAAAGTATGACCATCGGAAATAAACCCGACTGGATTGCTTCGTCGTCGCGCGAGCTCCTCCTCGCAATGACAGAAACAAAAAAACCACCTGCTCACTTTATCTCTAATTAATTTATTAGAAACAAAGTGAGTGGCAGGTGGTTTTTTGTTCATCCTCCTGACACCAAAGGTGAGATTGGGGGGGGAAGAAGAAAGTGGAAAGAACTAGGTCACCCTAGGAGTGACTTTGGGTGGGAATCGAAGAGTAGAGAGTCTCTCGGGTGGAAGAGACAACGAGGCAACTGGTAGTGGTGATGGAACGACATGAGCGTCATGAAACGCCCACACCGGTACCGTGACAACACCGTTCGCTTCGCGCTTTGCGCCCCAAAGATCCACTGCCACCAACGTCCCAGCGTAGTCGCCATCCTTAATAATAGAATGAGCGTACCGCCTCAAGCTGGCCTCCTACTGCTGGCCGGAAAGAAGCGGGTGGCCGATGACCACCTTGGCGCGGGGGTCGTGGTCTAGGCCCACGGCTTTGCGCGCCTCCACACTGCCGAATTCCAGAGTGTCGCACCCGAACGACCCCTCGAACACGCCACTGATCCGACGGTTCGAGCCCTCCTGGAAGTAGAAGATCGTACCGTCAGACGACCCGCCCTTCCGAACCGCGCACACGAGCCCTTCAGAACTTCCCCGCTGAAACCCTTGCATAGAGATCACTTTATCCTCCTCTAGAACAGAAACAAAACGGCCGCCAAAATGGCTTAACCCAGCAACCCGCTGGATTGACCGTTTCCGATGGACAATATTATACACGAAAAACCGGCTTTTGTCAATAGCCGGCAGTTTTTTAAGTCTGTAAAGTCCCTAAGGTCAAAAGTCTTTAAAGTATGATTCGGCTTTATAGACTTTATGGACTTTACAGACTTTCTAACTCTTTTCCCAACTCCTCATACTTCTCCACCCTCACCAACCTTTGCCTCAACTCTTTCACCCCGTCAAACCCGCGAAAATAACACAATAAATGTTTTCTAAAAGTTTTCAAACCAAACTCCTCGCCATAATGTTCCAAATGCAATTCAGCGTGTCGAAGCACTATTTTAACAACATCGATTTTCGCAATTTCGCATTCTTTCGTATTTCGCATGTCAAATATCCACGGATTTCCCAGCGCCGCTCGCCCAATCATCACCCCATCCGCTCCGGTAATTTCCAAACATCGCGCAATATCTTCCCGCGAATGAATATCCCCGTTCGCTATCACTGGAATTGAAACTAATTTTTTTACTTCTTTAATCCTATCCCAATTCGCGACGCCGGAATAACCCTGCTTTTTTGTCCGGCCATGAATAGTTATCGCGTCAGCGCCGGCTTGTTCCAGTTTTTGCGCGAATTCCAATATTTCATCGTCTTTACTCCAACCCAATCGTGTTTTAACACTCACCGGAACGCCCAAATTGGCCGCTTTCAGCTCTTTAATAATCGCGACCGCCCTTTCATGGTCTTTCATCAAAGCGGCCCCGGCTTTTGACTTCCCAGCGATCTTAGGCACCGGACAACCCATGTTCACATCAATACCGTCAGGCCGCAAAATCTCCCCCCTACGAAGGGGGGAACAGAGGGGGGTGTTCGCACAAACAATAATCTCTGCCGCTTCGCGCATTATTTTCGGATCCCCGCCAAATATCTGCAACACAATCGGTCTTTCAATCTCATCAAACCCGCACATTTTCAATGTCTTTTCATTCCCTCTCACAATCGCCTCCGCGCTCACCATCTCTCTAAAGATAACAAAATCGCCTCCCGACACCTCGCGGCAGACCCGACAAAACGGACTGTCAGTCATGTCAGCCATTGGAGCGAGAGCAATAATTGGTTTATTTTGAGTTATCCACATACGCAACGATAATACACCACTTGCGCGTTTTTTTCAACCTGTTATAATCACAATATCAATACAATCAAACTACACATTTGTCGGAAGTAGGGTTTAATTCCCTCGCTGTGCCGCAACGGTAAAGTCCACCAAAGAGGTGGAACAAGTCCGGTCTGCTAATGTGTAATATCCCGAGCAGGAAATCTGTTTTGATTTATTTACCAAAACAGTTTGCCAAATTTTCCGCTCGGAAAATTTTTTGTTTTATGACATTTATCAAACATCACAGACATCACTTCGGCGCTTTCGCGATTTTGATTATCATTGCTGTTGTTAGTGGATATTTTGCATTCGGGATGCCGAACAGACCAACAGCGCAACAGAACAACACATCAACACAAAAAAACAACACGATTCAAGACACAAGTAACAAGATACAAACAAATAATAAAAAACAAATAATAAAAGACGAAAAAATTGACGCAGCTGTAAACACCACATCTGATACTCAGAACGGTTCGCAACAATTTAACAATTTAACAATAGAACAATTAACTAATCAGGTAACCGTTCGTGTTGATGATAAAGACTATCAGACCAATTTTGTTTCCTCAACCACTGTCTATGATCTAATGACAAAATTAAAATCTAAAGACGAAATATCTTTCTCCGGCAAGGAATATTCCGGCATGGGATTTTTTGTTGATGAAATAAATGGTGTTAAAAATGATAATCTTTTCGGCAAATACTGGATTTACTATATCAACGGCGAAAGCGCGCAGGTGGGAATATCAAATTATATTATTAAACGAGATGATTTAATTGAATGGAAATATGAAACCACGAATCTTTGACACGAATCTACACGAATATGCGATGATAATTTGCGGTATTGCGGTATTATTTTTTGTTGGACTGGCGGCAGAACCGGCGCTGGCGGAGGAAAATATCAATGTAAATTTAAGAATTGAAACACCAAACCAAACAATTTTAAATCAACAAATTTCTCTTCCGTATTCCTGTGAAGTCACAGACAGCGCCGGAGTTACCTCAACTTATGAAGGATATAAAGCAATTTGCGCTCTGCAATCCGCGCAAGAACAAGGTTTACTGATTTATAGCGCAAATAATTTTGGCTGGGGACTGTTTATAGAAAAAATTAACAATATCGGCAATGATGCTAATATGTTTTGGTCTTTATACCAAAACAACAGCGCCTCTATGGTGGGCGCTACTGACCTTGCGCTTTCGGTTGATGACAAAATTGTCCTTTCTTATGTGGATTGGAATTATAGCAACGAAATTTTACAAGTTGTTTTGTCCAGCAGTACGATATACACAAACTCCTCCACGACCATGCAAGCTCAAGCGTGGAATAATACTGAATTTACAAACTTTGATTCACCAGTTTCATTTTTCATTAATGGCACAGCATACGATACTTCTTCCGGTGTTCTAGAATATACTCCGGACACAGACGGACAAAAAGAAATCTACGCGGAAGCTGTTGGCAAAACCAGAAGTGAAAAACAAACAATCAATGTTATACCGGCGGCGATACCAATGCCAGAGCCGACCCAAACAACAGTTAATTTAAATTTACGTTATCAAAATAATTTAATTTTTTCCAATCAAGTAACTTTACCGACCTCAACGACTATCTTGGATAATGCTGGCATAGAGCATTTTACCACATCCACTAACGCGCTTACCGCTTTGCTGGCCGCTGACGCAACCAGTACTGATTTTCACGTCTCTGATTTGCAATACTATGACGCGTACAACAGTTTTTATGTCAATTGCATTGAAACCACAGCCACCACAACCCCACTCTGCGCAAATTGGAATTATGTGATGAATAATACGTATCCGAGCGTAGGCATGGATCAATACATACTAACCGGAAACGAAAATATCTACATCTATTTTGATAACCCCTGGAAAATTACAGCTAGCACTTCTACTTTCGCGATAAACACCACCACAACCTTACAAACTTGGCGCTATAATTATGACAACCTGGAAAACGAATGGACTGCAGACGCAAATAATTTAATAGACATCTCAATCCCAAACCCAAATCCAACTGGTTGGTGGGACAACACAATCACAATCGCGGCCGCGACGACAGACGATACTGGAGTCGTTGATTATCTTTTTTCGACTACTGGCACATTCTATGCGAAAATAACCTCGCCTGACTGGACCAAATGGAGCAACCCAATTACTCTCACTGTTTTAGCTCCACCTTTCACGCCAACCTCAACCCCGCCCCAAGACAATCCGCCAAATAATTCAGGAGGAGGCGGAGGCGGTGGAAATAATAATGACCAGCCACCGACAAATCCAATCATTAGCGACCCAGATATAAAATCAACCGTGGACAAAATTCTCGCCTATCTCAAATCACAACAAGACACGACTGGAAAAATAATTGATGGCGGAATTACTGACTGGGCCATAATGGCATTCGCCAGCGCCGGTGTTTACAGCGACGAGGTAAAAAAAGATGGCGCGTCATTATTGGACTACGCCCAAAATTATAATTTCTCTGACGCCAGCGATCTGAACCTCTGCGCCGCCTATCCCAGACACATTCTGGCTTTATTAGCCGGCGGTATTGATAAAACCAACGCAAAGATAACTGGATTAAAAAACAAAATAAACTCGCAGTGTATCAACGAGGCCGCGTACGGGCAAAACGGGATTAACGACGATATTTTCGGCCTGTTCGCTTTATTAGCCACTGACGAAGATATCACCACAACGTCAATTCAAAATATTATCACTGCCATAAAATCAGACCAAACCGCGGCTGGGGCCTTCACTTGGGCTGGCTGGCCTGGGGCAGACATCACTGGAGGAGCAGTTAACGCATTAAAATACGCTGAAACAAAGGGCGCGAGTATTGAGCAAGAAATTTATTCAAAGGCGAAAAATTATCTAAAAACCAATCAATTAAACGACGGGGGGTGGGGTTATGGCGTTTCTGACGCGTTGACCACTGGTTGGGCGCTAATGGGTATAGACGCTTTAGGAGAAACGCAGGTAGACTGGTTGACATCAACAACAACCCCTTGGCATGTCCTTGTCAATCAACTCAATGACACCGGATATTATGAATCCGCCTGGGCCCCTGGTACGGTTGACTGGTTCGCGACCAAACACGCGGTGCCGGCGCTGATGGGTAAGTCGTGGCCGATCGTTTTGACGCCGAAGCAAAGTACAGAACCAGCGAAACAAAATACAAACACCACCGCAAGCGCCGGAACTTCTGACAGCACAATTCAGAGTGTTGAAACCACAACCTCAACTGCGCTGGTCATCACCACACCGACATCAACAATTTCAACACCTACACCATCTTCAACACTAGAACAAGTTGTAACATCTACAGTGGTGACAACAACGTTGGACATAACACAAAACACCCGCCTGCCAGAGCCTGAGGCTCTGACCGATGGCGGGCAGGCAATTAACACAACACCCGTTTCAGCCCTTCGGGCTACGCCGGGCAAGCAGACAGACACTAACAATTTAGCAATTCAACAATTTAATAATGAAACAAAAGAACAACTGAAAAATAACGAAACAATCAACACACCACAAAAATCAACTCAGAATATTTCCGCTATGGCAGAAAACACAATTCCGATCAACAAAACCGCAAAAGGAGTGTTTGCCGGCGCGACATCAATGGCCGGCGCGCTTGGTCTTTACTTAGCTTGGCGTTTTATTCAAACTCTGGTATAATAATACTTAGTTATAAGATTTAATAGCGTTGTATATACTTTCACAACTACCTGGTAACAAGTCTGTCATTGCGAGGAGCTCGCGCGATCCCTCGCATTCACTCGGGACAGGCTCCGCAATCCAGCAATCGCGAGAACGCGATAACGGTGTGGATTGCTTCCCGCCACGCTTCGCTCGCGGCTAAAGGCCCGAAGGCTCGCAATGACTTCCAAAAATGTAAACAACGCTGGCGATTCTTACAACTTAGTTATAAACTAAAAATCCGTATGAAAAAAATACATCTGGCTCTCGCCCTCATCGCTCTCGCTATTGTCGCTCGCGTTCTTCCCCACCCGGCTAATTTCGCTCCGATTGGCGCGGTCGCTTTGTTTGGCGGTATTTATTTATCAAGGCGATACGCGATGATTCTACCGCTGGCGGCAATGCTAATCAGTGATATTTTTATTGGCTTCTACACATGGCAAATTATGGTATCGGTTTACGTCAGTTTTGCTTTGACAGGTTTGATTGGTTTGCGGGTGCGAAAAAACAAAAAACTGTCCACAATTGTCGGCGGGACAGTTTTAGGTTCAATCTTATTTTTTCTTATTACCAACTTCGCGGTCTGGGCATTTGGCGCGATGTACGCGCACAATCTTGCCGGCCTGACGCAAAGTTATATTATGGCAATCCCCTTCTTTCGCAATAGTTTGCTTGGCGACTTGTTCTATGTCGGTTTGTTGGTTGGAAGTTATGAAGCGATTGGATATTTTTTGTTGAAAAAAAAAGCGCCAGTGACAGTTTAAAGAATATCACCCGCTGATATTTATTTTCTTATATTTCCTCCCCACCTTCACTCTATTCATCTCTCTCTCCAGCACCGCCTGCAATTTCGCGTAATCAACATTTTCCTCCGCCTTGGCCTGCGCCATTTGTTCTATCGCGCGCTGACGGGCTTGTTCAGCGCGATCAATATCAATTTCCTCCGCGCGTTCCGCGTTATCCGCTAAAATCACCACTTCATTATTTGGTCTGATTTCCAAAAATCCGCCGGAAACCGCTGCCAGATGTTCGCCATCTTTGTCTTTAATTTTTAATTCTCCTGCTTGCAAAATAGAAACGAGCGGCGCATGATTTGGCAGGATAGTAATTTCACCGCTGGTGGTCGGAATTGAAACCTGAAGAATGTCATTCTCATAGACAACTTTTTCCGGTGTGGCGATTTTGAATTTGATTCTATCCATATTGTCATTATTCGTCAATTCCACCCTTCATATAAAAAGACTGCTCTGATTTATCATCATGTTTGCCATCAAGAATCTCGCGGAAACCGCGCACGGTTTCAGACAGTTTGACGTATTTGCCCTCGTGGCCGGTAAACTGTTCGGCGACGAAGAATGGCTGGGATAAAAACTTTTGCATCTTGCGCGCGCGAGCGACGGTCAGTTTGTCGTCATCACTTAATTCTTCCATACCGAGAATCGCGATGATGTCCTGCAAATCTTTATACCTCTGTAAAACTTTTTGCACCTCGCGGGCCGTGCGATAATGTTCTTCGCCGACAATGTTCGGATCTAAAATTGTTGAACTTGAATCCAATGGGTCAACGGCCGGATAAATACCCAGCTCGGCTAAAGAGCGGCTTAATACGACCGTAGAATCAAGATGAGCGAAAGTCGTGGCTGGCGCCGGATCAGTCAAATCATCAGCTGGAACATAAACTGCCTGCACTGAAGTAATTGAACCCTTTTCTGTGGAAGTAATTCTTTCTTGCAAAGCGCCCATTTCAGTTGCCAAAGTCGGTTGATAGCCGACTGCTGATGGCATGCGGCCAAGCAAAGCGGAAACTTCCGAGCCCGCTTGCGTGAAACGGAAAATATTATCAACAAACAACAACAAATCTTTTCCTTCTTCATCGCGAAAATATTCCGCCATAGCGAGTGCGGTCAAAGCCACGCGAGCGCGCGCTCCGGGCGGTTCATTCATCTGGCCAAAAACCAAAGCGGTCTTTTCCAATACGCCGGATGATTCCATTTCGCGATACAAGTCATTGCCCTCACGAGTTCTCTCGCCAACGCCGGCAAACATTGAATAACCTCCATGCTCTTGCGCGATATTGCGAATTAATTCTTGAATCACGATTGTTTTGCCTACACCGGCGCCGCCAAACAATCCAACCTTGCCGCCTTTCAAAAACGGACAAAACAAATCAATCACTTTAATGCCGGTTTCCAATACTTCGGATTTGGTTGATTGTTCTTTAAAACTCGGAGCTGAACGATGGATTGGGTAAAGTTTCTTGGTTTTTGCCTCACCCTTGCCATCAATCGGCTGGCCTACCACATTAAACATCCGCCCCAAAGTCTGCGGACCAACCGGAACTGAAATCGGCTTACCGGTGTCAGACACTTCCGCGCCGCGTTGCAAACCATCGGTTGTGCTCATCGCGACCGCGCGCACCATATTGCCGCCAAGATGCTGTTGAACTTCCAAAATCAAAATTTTACCGTCAGGCATTTTTGTTTCCAGCGCCGTATAAATTTCCGGAAGTTTGTCCGGGAAGTGGATGTCAGCGACTACACCGATGATTTGAGAGATTGTGCCTTTGTTCATACTTTTATCCTAATGTTGCCGCCCCGCCGGCAATCTCCGCGATTTCTTGCGTAATGCCGGCTTGGCGCGCTTTGTTAAATGTTAAGGTTAATTCTTTAATCATGTCCGACGCGGAATCAGACGCGTTCCGCATTGCCATCATCCGCGCTGAATGTTCCGAAGCCGCTGATTCCAATGCCGCTTGATAAAACTGTGTTTCAACTAATCGTGGCAAAATTATTTCCAATACAGCGTTTTTATCAGGTTCAAACAAATAATCACTCAACTCTAAACTTCCTAATTCCTGGTTCCTAATTCCTGATTCCTCTCCCAACTCTCCGCTCATCTTCTCCAAATCCACCTCGGAAATCGGCAAAACCTGTCTTAGTTTCGCTATCTGTAAAATCGCTGATTTATAATCCGCGTAAGCAACCACGGCTTTGTCATAATTTTTCTTTTGATATTCATCAATCACCATTTTGCTAAGCGGGAGAATATCGGCCAACTTCGGCGTGTCAGAAAAATCAGTAAACGCGGCGACTAAATTATATCCCATTTTTTTAGCGAATTGCGCGCCCTTTTTCCCGACGCCAATTACATCAATTTCTATTTTCTCGCTCGGCTCAATGCTTTTACCGCCGACGCGATGGCGGCTGATATTTTTCGGATCAACCAACTGCGCCGTGGTTTTGCGGATAATATTGGCGTTAAAACTTCCGCACAAACCGCGATTTGAGGTGAATAAAATCACCAATAATTTTTTCACGGGCCTAATTTCTAGCAAGGGCAGTTTGACTTGCTGGACTTTTGACAAATTCACCAGCAAATTCCAAGCCATCACCGCGTAAGTGCGCGTGTTAATCGCCGCTTCCGTCGCTTTTCGCATCTTCGCGGCCGCCACCATCTCCATCGCTTTCGTAATCTTTTTCGTATTGCCGACGGATTTGATCCTGCGTTTGATTGCTTTGGTGTTAACCGCCATAATTATTTTTTAAGAAAACTCTCGCATGCTGACTTTAGCCCTGCTTCAACCTTCTCGTCCCATTCACCGGCCGCGATTTTATCTAACAAAGCGCGTTTGGTTTTATTCATGTAAACCAATAATTTCTTCTCTGTTTCCGGTACATCTTTAACATCCACACCATTAAAATAAGCACTGGTCGCGGCATAAATTGAAACAACTTGCTCTTCCACTGCCATCGGACTATATTGCGGTTGTTTTAACAACTCGGTCATTCTTTGTCCCAAATCTATTTGCTTTTTTGTTTCCGGATCCAAATCAGAAGCGAATTGCGCGAAAGCTTCCAATTCGCGGAATTGCGCCATGGCTAATTTTAATTTACCGGCGACTTTTTTCATTGGTTTAATCTGCGCTGAACCGCCAACGCGGGAAACCGAAATTCCGATATTCAACGCCGGACGAACGCCTTTATAAAATAAATCTGATTCCAAAAATATCTGACCATCGGTAATGGAGATTACATTGGTTGGAATATACGCGGTAACATCGCCGGCTTGAGTTTCAATAATCGGCAGAGCGGTGATTGAACCGCCGCCATTTTCATCATTAAGTTTACACGCGCGCTCCAAAAGACGGGAGTGCAAGTAAAACACGTCGCCAGGGTATGCCTCGCGTCCGGGCGGACGGCGCAAAAGCAGAGAAATTTCGCGATAAGCCCACGCTTGTTTGGTCAAATCATCATAAACAATCAAAACATCTTCGCCTTTATCGGCAAAATATTCCGCTATGGCCACGCCGGAGTAAGGCGCGATAAATGACATTGACGCCGGGTCGGACGCGCCGGCCACGACCACTGTGGTATATTCCATGGCGCCGGTTTCCTGCAATTTAGCAACTATTCTCGCCACTTTTGATTCTTTCTGGCCGATTGCCACGTAAACGCACTTTATGTCTTTTCCTTTTTGATTAATAATCGTATCAATCGCGATCGCTGTCTTTCCGGTCTGTCTGTCGCCGATAATTAATTCGCGCTGGCCGCGGCCAATCGGAATCATGGCGTCAATCGCTTTAATGCCGGTTTGCACCGGTTCGTGCACCGGATGACGACTCATCACGCCCGGAGCGATTTTTTCCACCGGATAGAACTGTTTGGTTTTTATATCTCCCTTGCCATCAATCGGAATGCCTAAAGCGTTTACCACTCGACCGACCATTTGTTCGCCAACCGGCACTGACAAAATCCGACCCGCACGTTTGACTGTGTCGCCTTCTTTAATGTGCCGACACTCGCCCAAAATCATGGCGCCAACCGTTTCTTCTTCCAAGTTCAAGGCAACGCCAAAGACAGGTGATCCATCGGATCCGCCCGAGGCGGACTCTCGTTCGCTTGAAACGAACTCGAGCATTTCCTGCGCTTGGCAGTTTGTCAAACCATTCATGCGAGCGATGCCATCGCCAACTTCAATAACAGCGCCAATCTCTTCCACTTCCACTGTCTTGGTAAATTCGGCAATGTGTTTTTTAAGTTCAGCGACGATCTGGTTTGTAGACATACATTAATATTATTTAGAAAATTATCTCAATGTATCTCTATTTATCTCTTTATTATTTATAATAAATTGAGATAAGTGGAGATAGATGGAGATATTAAATTAATTTTTGTCTAAGGGAAAACAACTGCGCTCTCAAACTTCCATCTAAAATTTTCTCCTCTGTCTTCACTACCAAACCACCAAGCAAACTGCCGTCAACTTCTTCTTTTGTCTCAACTTTATCGCCAAACACATTTTTAATTTTTTCCAATAATGTTTTATCAAGCTTGCGAGCTGTTTTAATCGCGATATCCACCTCCCTATTTTCTTTTTTTTCGCATTTTTCATATTCAGCGATTATCTGTTCCGCTCTTTTTAATTTATGCTGACGCGCCAAAAGTAAAACAAATCTTTTTATTGCATCTGACATTTTTTCGCCTTTTAAGTCTTTCGTAACTCCGAACAGAGCTTGAGCGTATTGTTTATTGCTGATTTTTTTGGTCATAAACACTAATGATGCTTAAAGGCTTACAAAGCCTACAATGCCGACGAGTCCTTGTGAGCTTTGTAGGCATTGTCAGCCTCGTAAGCTTTTAATCGTTTCTTCAATCAAATCCTTATCCTTCTTGCTATCCACTTTCTCGCTCAAAATTTTCTCCAGCGCCGCGATAATTAAATTTACAGTTTCTTGTTTAAGATCGGCGACCATTTCTTCTTTTTCAATTTTAATATTCCGCCGCGCTTGATCAACTACCAGTTCAATCTCTTTTTGCGCGCGTTTTTTCATTTCCACGGTCAGCTTTTCACCCTCTCCAAACGCTTTTTCAACGATTTTGCTTGATTCGGCCTTGGCCTCATCAATCCGTTCTTGAAATTTTTGTTCCGCCATCTGTAAATTCGCGTCAACTTGTTTTGCTTTATCTAAACTTTCGTCAATCAAATTTTTCCGCTCTTCCAATTTTTTCGTCAGCGGCTTTAAAATCAAATACCAAACAACTGCCGCCACAATAGCGAAATTCAGAAGCTGAAACGCGAATAATTGGCCGTTTAGACCCAAAGACGCGGCCACTCCAGCTTCGCTTGATTGTTCAAAGGATTCTTCAATTTCACCGCTGAAAGCGTAAACTGTGTTCATAAATTTAATTTCTAATTTCTAATTTTCAATTTCTAAATGCCGATTTCATCGAGCATCCTCGATAAAGTCGGGACAATTTCTAATGACACAATTTTGTATCTAAATCTCCCCTCTCGGAGAGGGGCAGGGGGTGTGTTCGCTACCCAATCGCCAACACCTCCCCCGCCCTCCTCCGAGGAGGGAGTTAAGCCATGATTGTTTAGAAATTAGAAATTAGAAATAGGCTTACCTCGCCAGACCTTATTTTGCCAAGATCTGGCTTACGTAAATTTACTTCAAAGTAAACACCACCACCAACGCGTAAATCGCGATGGCTTCGGCGAAAGCGGCGCCCAACAGCATCGGGACGAACAATTTACCGGCTGATTCCGGATTACGCCCGATTGATTCCATGGCTTTAGAAACGAGCAGACCAATGGCTATGGCCGGTCCGAAACCGCTGACTGCCATCGTAATTGCCTTGGCCAGCACCACGATTGATTCGTGTTCCATAATATTTAAATTAAAACTAAAGTTTAATTAATCTACTTAATGTTCTTCACTGCCATGCGGCTCGCTGGTAGCAACCGTAAGATACACCATGGTTAACATTGAAAAAACCGCCGCCTGAATCAGACCGACCAACAATTCCAACAACATAAACGGCGTTGGAATGATGACGGCGACCAAAGCGGAAAGCACGGAAATCAGCACTTCGCCGGCGAAAATATTGCCGAATAACCGAAGGGATAATGATAACACTTTGGCGATTTCTGAAATTATTTCCAACAAACCAACACCAAACTCCACTATAGCGGTAAAAATGGCAATCGGACCTTTTTTAACGCTTAAAAAAATATTTTTAATTTGAATAAATTTTCCGAGATGCGCGAAAAAACCAACGGCAAAAAAACCATAAATATGGGAAATAATCACTGACACTAAAGCCATCGCCGCGGTTAAATTCAAATCCGTGTTAGCGGGACGCAAAAGCATGTTGTGCCCTAATGTGATACTGCCGGTGCCGGGCAAAAGTCCGAGCCAATTGGAAAGTAAAATAAAAAAGAAGATAGAACCAACCACCGGCAAAAATTTTATGGTCTTTTTTCTATCTCCGGTTACTTGATCAAAATATCCGAGCAATAAATCCAGAAAAAATTCGCAAGCATTCTGCAATTTATTCGGCCGCAAACGCGCCGAGGTTTTTATCGCTATGCCCAACACCAAAAATATCAAAATTGCCAACCATGCGTTTACCATTGTGTTTGTTATTCCAAAATCGCTTATCTTGAAAATAATTTCCGGAGCCAGAGTGGGAATATGAATACTTCCAGTCATAAATGTTTATCTCTATCTATCTCTATCTATTTATCACAGTTAATCAAAAAATAGATAGAGATAAATGGAGATAGATTTAGATAAACTATATTTTTTTATCTATTTCCTGAAACTGTTTCCCGTACTTCTTAGCTTTTTTGTAAATCATTCTTCCGGATAATAACGCGGCCAAGAGAAAAGATACCACTGTTAACCATGGGGCTTTATCATATTTCCCATCCAGCCATTGGCCAACAAGAACAAAAATTATTACCGGAGCGGCTATCGTTGCCCCAAAATCACCCGCGATGCGAAGGCCTAATAAATAGTATTTTCGATCTTTTTGGTCAATCAGCATACTTTAAGCAACGCCCATATTTTACTAAATTATCCTCTAAAAGTCAACGCTTTTGAAATTTTAAAATGTGTATAAGTTCAAAGCCAAAAAATTGACAATTTAAAAAAATAGAGCTAAGCTAAGCTCAAAGGAGGAACACATGCTGACACCGTGGAACTACGAGGACATCGTCTTTGCTCTGGCTGTCTGTACCATAGCGCTATGGGCCATCGGCTTGGGTATCCTCAAACCAAACAGCGGCCTCAAGGCTCTGCCAGCGCGCAACCGGCTCGGTTTCGTTTTCATCTTGCTCGGAATCCTGCTTGCTTGCCTCACCGCCTTGATGGTTACCATCTACCAGCTCCTGCCGCTTCTGGTGCCAACATAGAGGACTCGGCAAAGCGCCAAGCCCGACGCAGTCCGCTCTTTTTTGATACAATGGAGGATAAACACATGTCTATTGCTACCCTGGTACACGTCCTTATTGTGTTGTTGCTCTGTGTTTCCATGGTGACGCTCTGGTCAATACCAGCAAAAGTAACAAACCACAGCCCAGCTCAATCATCGGCCTTCACCGTCAGTAAATATTGTCTGCTGGTGGTGATATTCTTGAATGGCATGATCTTCTGCGCGCACCAGTTCAACATCCAGCCGCTCATCAGAATCCTCGACATATCAATCTACTAGTGGGGCCTACGTCCGTAGGCCCCTCCCAATCCCTCTCAAGAGAGATTTTTTATTTTTTTAAACAATCTCAAAGTATTTTCTAAAACCACTTTTTCAATCACTTCTACAGTCTCCCCTCTTAACTCTGCTATTTTTTTCACCACTTCTTCCACCATCCATGGTTCGCACCGCTCGCCGCGATATTTTTGCGGGGCCAAATAAGGCGCGTCGGTTTCGGTCAATATCCTGTCCAAAGGACAATTTTTTACCACTTCCAATAAATCATACTGCGCCTGCGGGTTGGTTTTTCTGGGCGGAAATGTAATGACCGAAGTAAAACCCAGATACAGACCTAAATCAAGAAATCTTTGCGCTTGCGTCAAATTGCCGGTGAAGCAGTGGATTACTCCCCTAAAGTTCCCTCCCCTGCTCACAGGGGAGGGCGCGGGAGAGGTTTCGTCGCCGTCCGCGAGACCCCCTCCCGAACCTCCCCATAGTGAAGGGGGAGGGATTGAAGAAGTTATTACCTCCACCATCTCTTCATACGCGTCTCTAATGTGTATCACCATCGGCAAATTAAGTTCTCGCGCGAGTTTGGCTTGCGCTAAAAAAGATTCCGAGTGTTTTTTTATAATTGCTTCGCGGTCAGCGTCGGCGGGCTTGTGAAACAACTCCATTCCGCACTCCCCGATCGCTATTACTTTCGGATGGCTGGCAAGTTTTTTATAAAATTCATAATCAAACACTTCTTCGCGGGATTTGAAAGTGATTTCTTCTTCATCAACCTCGGCACTGGTGGTGTGAATCGGATGCAGACCCACAGTCGCGTAGATATTATCGTATTTCTCCGCCAATTTCACCGCCTGCTCGCTCGTGTCGCTTTGCGTCCCGACTACGTTCAAAATCATGCCTTTCGCTTGGCATCTTTTTATTACTTCTTCGCAATCTTTCTTGTAGGCGTTAAATTGGAGATGGCAGTGAGTGTCAATCATAGTAAAGTTTGTAAGTGTATAAGTTAGTAAGTAAATAAGTAAATGTAAAACAAAAACTTACACACTTACATACTTACGCACTTATACACCATCGCTCAATGTAATCGTCCGCCCCACTCCACTACCGTAAATCCTTTCCTTTCCGGAGTTTTAATTTGCATTGGCGCGACTTCAATCGGCGCGTCAAGCAAAGTGTAATCCATAAATACGCGGATGATGGTGTCAGGTTTTGGATTTACTGATAACGGCGCCGCTTTGTCAAACTCGCGTTGCGGTACAAAAGTCACAAACACATACGGTTTGACTTCCAGCTTCGGCTGCCAAAATTCCAAAAAATCTTTCGTTTCTTTTCCATTCAAACCGAGCTGGCCAAGTATCTGCGTCATTTTCACACCCACCTCGTCTTTGCTCATCACAAAACCGTTATCCGGTGTTGTAAAACCATACGCGCGCCCTTCCCAAAACAAATACGGATAATTCGTCTTATCAGCGTAATTAAATAAGTCGCTCTGCGGCGTCGCGCGCACAAACCAGCCGCTATTATATGCCGGTTCGGTCTTGGTGAACCCGCCGTTGGGTTTTACTTTCACTTTTATATCCATTTCCTTTTCTGGATAGAGATAGATGACAGGTTTTCCGCACTCGGCGAGCGACCTGTATTTAGATTTTAAATAAACGCGCCAATTCCCAAAATCATCCTGCCAAAAAAATATCGGGGTATCAGCGAGAAATTTACTATATTTTTCGTCATCCGGAATCTGTTTTAATTTTTCTTGCGCTTCTGAATCATACGCGTCATCAGCGCCAAGAACTGCTGTGCCCTCATAGCCATAATCAAAAAGCTGTTTGTAGTAAGTATTTGTTTTTTTGTCAGACAACTCGTAGATTTTTTCGTCTTTATTAGTTCTGCCGATTTCCACCAATTTCTTTTCTGAAAACCAGTCCTTTTTATTAACGACGTTAGTTTTGGTATCAACGCGCCATCCGCAACCGATTATTAGATCTCCGCCCAAAACGTATTTATCATTTTTGTCATTACCATTCATCCAATCCACGTCCGCTGAATAATAGCTGCCAAAAAATTCTTTCTGCGCTTCGACTGGTGCCAGCAGATTAAGAAAATAGGGGTGGAAATCATACACAAAATCCGAACCGGCGATATTCGTAAAGAAATAAAATTCGCCATTAAAATACACGTTGCCGGCTTTGGGATCAGTGAAGAACAGTTTTTGATTGATAGATTTAGCATCATCTTCCCTTTTTTCGTGAAGCCCAAAATCGCCATATTCGCTATTGCCTTGATAATCAAAAATCTGGCCGAGATATCTTGACCTTTTCAACTTTAAATAACTACTATTATTTTGCTCTGGTAAACTAATTTGTTCTGGCGGTTCCAATTCGAGAAATGACGCTCTGACTGTTCCTTCAAACAGAACAAAAGGCTCGTGTGCGAGGTCGCCGATCTTGCATGAGTCCCAATCATCGCTATATTTAGGATTTGGAAAAAAATATTTATCACCGTAGGTAATGATTCTAGTTAGGGAATTACCCGCGCCACTATAAAATACCAAATAGCCTGTTATATACGGGTCACCCATTCCTCCACAAAAATCAGGGACTTCCATGATATAAACCTGATAATTATTAGTTTTAATGTTTCCCGCCAAAGATAATTTAATTTTTACAGGATCAGCTGTTATAGAGCAGTTTCTATCTTCGTCCCCATCACATTCTTTTACCCTCATCTGCGAATAAGCGTCTAAAATATTCTTATAATCCGGATATAATTTATTTAAAAGCTCGTCTGTTTCTACTTCTGAAAGTCTCTCTGCCTTGCTAAGCCAAGCAACATCTAATTTTTCAAAGGGTATTTCCGGCTTTTCAGGCTCGACAATTTTCGTATTATCCTCTTTTTGCCCAACCTCCTGTTCAACAATCGTAGGGGTTTTATCGCTGACATTTTTTAATTTAAAATAAAATACGCCGGCGACAACAAAAGACGCCGCCAATAATACGGCTCCGATGGATAAAAACAATATGTTTTTGGCTTTCATAGCTTTAGATTAAAAAAAATATTTATTTGCAAAGATTTTTTGTCTCCTTAGGGACATCCGATCGTTAGGCGGGCAATTCAAAGTCCCGTTAGGGACGCCAGATAGTAGCCAGGCACTTTAGTGCCTGGTAAATGATTCGGAGTTCGTAAGTCCCATAGGGACGGCAGAAGTTTGCCGAAACACCGCCGTTTCTGTCGTCCCTATGGGACTTTTAAAATTTATTTTATCCTTTCCAGGCCTTAAAAGACCTGGCTACTATCAAATACCCCTACGGGGCTACGAGAAAAGATAACAAATTCTTAATTCAATTTTATATTAAAATTATTAAACTTATTATCACCTAATCGACTATTCTGGATGAATTGAACAAAAAAACTGTTCAGATAATCGCCTGACATCAATTTTACCTGACTTTGGACGCTTTGTAAAGGGAAGACATAAACCGACTGTCCCCCGGCTCCGCCTGTGGACTGCGCCGGGCAAGCTCCGCCTTTACACATCACTAAGCCAACAGCCAGACCCTGTTGTGTCTCGGTGGAAAAGTACTGATCAAAAATAAAATTGCCGAGTGAATAAAAAATCGGTTTATTTTTATAAATCTCCATTTCCTGCGCCACATGCGGGTGGTGCCCAATAATAATATCCGCGCCGGCGTCTATCATCTCGCGCGCTAATTTTTGCTGGCGCGCGTTTGATTTCAAAAATTTGTACTCATCGCCCCAATGGATATTTACAATCGTAAAATCAGCCGACTTCTCCGCCTGTTTGATTAAAGCAACTATTTTATCTGTCGGCAATGGAGAAAAAGTATCATTCAGACCGAGAAAAGCGATATCAAGCCCGCCGATTTGTTTTATTTTCAGAGCGTCATCACTGATTCCATAGCTATCGCCATAAAAATCAATTCCGGCTTTTTCTAAATTAATTTTTGATTCAGCAAACCCCGCCTGCCCCATGTCTAAACTGTGATTATTGGCCAAATTAAAAATAGAAAAATTATATTTTTTCAAAGTTGAAATTAACGCGGGGTCAAAACGAAAAGCGATAGACTTGCCGGTATCGCGGCGAGAATCAGCAAATGGACCTTCTAAATTCGCGTGAACCTCATCCATGCCGGAAAAAAAACGATTCTCTTCGCCTGCTAAGGCGGAAAATAGCCAGTCCCCGTCGTTTTCTTTAACTCTTTCCGTCACATTGCGGTCTAACATCATATCACCGAAAAATAGAACCGACGCAGTTTTATTTTCACTTCTATCACCATTGCCAAACCACACTGAATAGTGCGAAGTCTGCCCAGGATTGTCGTACATCTCATAAACCGGCTTTTGCGCCCCAAATTTTTCCATCAACCGCAATAAAACATACAAACTCGGGATGGAATCAATCTCTAATTTTGATAAGCGGCTAAAATCAAAATTTTTAATAACCGCTTCGCTTAATTCATCATGAAACGCGGACACTGGCGCCGGCTGATAATGCGAAAAATCAATTGATGAAATAACCACCGCGTCTTTTGGCAATTCTTTTTCTAATACTCTAACTAATTCATCCATTTCTTGGTTTTTAGTATTATTTTTGAGAATTATGGGGACGACTTTCGCGTCGGGCAAAGATTTGGCGATAAAGCTCACGAGCGGATAAATGCTGTGTTCTTCTTTCATGGTTGATTCATCCACACCCACTAATTGGCGACCACTAATTACACTAATAAGATTATGGTCGGTTTTTATGATACCAAATGGCGTTTTCCAGTCACGGTCAGATGTGATTATATTGGAATAACCGCGTCCAAAGTGATTTGGGCCGACCAAAACAATGGTTGACGGGTTTTGTTTTTTAAGATAATCAAACAGAGTCGCCGGCATATAGCCGGATAGCAAATGGTGCGGAATAATCGCGCCTTTGACTTCACCAACTTCACCGACATCTTTCCTGCTTTGATAGAAAGACTCAAACATCTTTTTATCCCACGGCGCGGAATATTGATACTGTTTATTTTCCTCATCAATAACCTGCGACGTATTTTTATACACAAAACTGGCTGAACTACAGCCAGCGATGAAGAGGAGTATGAGTGGGAGAAAAAAATTTAACATAATTCTCTAAAATCCCCTCCCATGTTAGGGGAGGGCTAGGGAGGGGTAGCTAGTAAAACCCTCAACCCCCTCCTCGCCTCCCCCTACGAGGGGGAGGGATTCATAAAACTAAATTTCTATAAAATCACTCCCTCAATATAATCCACGGTTGACTTTAGCATCTTCAACGCCTCGGGCAGAAGCGGGACTAAAATATTCGCGATGTTGCTTAAGATTGGAGCGATGATGGAGTCCGCCATTTTTTCCATCAACTTATCAGAAAGCGGAAAACGTTCAATAAAATAGACGATTAAACCCAAAGTCAAAACTCCTTCAAAAGCGCCGACAATTAGACCTAAAAATCTATTGATACCTTTAATAAACGGCAAGTGTGTAATAATGCCGGCGAACTTATCCACAATCCAAAACGCGAAACCGACCAAACGATTGATGATGACAAACGCGATTATGAACATTAAAACCTTTGGTAGATTCCCCTCCCAGCCGGTAACGCCGGTCAGCCAGCCGGCCATTGGCTCATAATATCTGCTCGCCAAATAAGCGCCAATCACTGTTCCCAATAACGAACCAAGAGTATGAATTAACCCAAACCAAAAACCAAACATCGCGAACCCGCTGATGATGATGAGGAAAATTATATCTACTAACGACATAGTACAGAATGTTAAGAATACTCTTGAGAGTATAGCACATTTATTAAAAAATACCCAGCCAAAAAAATCCCTCGCACTTGCGAGGGATTTTTGGTTTAGCTATTAACTAGCCATTGCGTCTTGCCTGCATACAATCGCGGCAATACACTGGCTTGTCTCCGGTCGGCTGGAAAGGCAGTTGGGTGATTTTACCACCGCAACCTGCGCAATCAACGTTCACGTCAAACATTTGACGAGGACCGCGGGAAAAACCGCCGCCGCCGCTGCGACCGCCGCCGCTGCGATTGGTATCGCGATAAGCGCGATTGCAATCGGCGCAATAAACCGGTCGATCAGAGTTCGGCTGGAAAGGCAATTGCGAAATGTGGGTGCCGCATTTAGCGCAGCTTAAATCCACATCAAACATCTGCCTGGTAGAATTATCGAATGCCATACTTGATTTGAACTAATTGTTCCCAAAATGTTGTTTGAGATACTGATAAATAAATTCGACCTATTTGGGAACGATTAGTTGAAATTAACTAAGACGATTCCCTTCTCCTGGGTTACCCCTTGGATTTATAATTTAATCGGTTCTATCTTTGACCGCAGATACTGGAAATAAGCCGATTCCAGCGGTTTTAACAGTTTGTACCGTTTGACCAACAGTATAGCACACTTTGTTTCTAATTGCAAGTAGTTGCTATATTGATAACGAAAATTCTGGTTAAACGCCTCTTCATCGCCCTTAAACGCTTCCCGCGCTCGTTTAACTCCAGCTATTCCAAAACCATCCAATTTATCCGCGTCCCGCAAAATCCAGGCTGTGTCATACTTGCGCGCCGCGTGATTCCAGTGGTAACGAACCGCGTAAAGCAGTTCAATTTTTTCCGCGCGAATTAATAAATCAAATTGTCTATCATTTTTAAACCATCCTCTCAACATTTGATAAGACAACTCATGATGTTCATGATTGGAACCGCTAAGTATCTCCTCTCTCACTCTGCCAATGTCATGGAGCCATCCGACCAGTTCGCACAAAAAAGGCTTTTTGGCTTTTGCGCCTCGTGCTATCTGCCGCGCCCATGCCGCGACCCGGCTGATGTGGTCAAAACCATGCGCGGGGACCGGTGTTTCAGTAAATAATTGTTTTACTTTTGCTTTAACACTCGCCAGTAATTTTTGTTGAGCTTTATTATAAATAATTTCCTTCATACTCACACTCTTTCAATTTTCGCGCCGACGCCCTTTAATTTTTCCACCAAATTTTCATAACCGCGGTCAATCGCGTAAGAATTGCGCAACACTGACTTGCCTTTGGCCGCCAGCATGGCAATAACAATAACTACTGCCGGACGAATCGCCGGCGGGCACATCAATTCATTAGCGCGGAATCTAATCGGCCCTTCCACAAAAACTCGATGCGGGTCTAATAAAGCGATTTTCGCTCCTAATTTTTGCAGTTCTAAATAATAGATCGCCCGATTTTCATAAATCCAATCGTGCACCAAAGTCCTGCCCCGCGCTTGCGTTAAAATCGGAACAAACAAAGGCAGATTATCAATATTTAAACCAGGAAACGGCCGGCCATAAATCTTATCAGGCAAAGCGATTAGATTTGATAATTCAAACTTAACGTCAACAATTACAAACTTCCCATTTTTTGATTTGCGGCGGTTTAACAAATGATATTTCTGACCCATCACAGATAATTTCTCCAATTCCAATTCTAAAAAATCCAGCGGACAATTCTCCACGGTTAAAGGCGACTTCGTCGTGATAGCCGCAGAAAAAAATGTCATTGCCTCAATCGGATCAGGCATGATGTGATAATCGGAAACCGGTTTTAGTTTTTTAACTCCGGTAATTTTCAAAGTGGTAGAACCGATGCCTTGAATCTTCGCGCCGGCTTTAACCAAAAAATAACAAAGATCCTGTACCATATAATTAGAGGAAGTAAATTTAATCACACTCTCCCCCGGCGACATTACCGCGGCCATAATCGCGTTTTCCGTCGGTGTATCGCCTGATTCGTACATTACTACGCCAGCTGAATGCAATGGTGAATTTTCTACTTCATAATATTTAACTTTGGATTCAACCTTAACGCCAAACTTTTCCAAAGCGAAAAGATGCGGCTTGATCGTGCGCGACCCCAAACGACAGCCGCCGGATTTATAAATTTTATATTGTTTTTCCCGCGCCGCCAAAGCGCCCAGTAACAATAGTGATGACCGCGTCACTTCGCAAGCGTGTCGATTCATGTCCGCCATTTCCAATTTGACGCTTGTATTCAAAAATAATGTATGTTCGTCATGCCATTCAACCTTGACGCCAATGCTTTTTAAAATTTCCAAGATACGAAAAACTTCTTCAATCCGCGGCACATCGCGCAATACCACTTTACCATGAATCATCAATGACGCGCACAAAATAGCCACCGCGGAATTCTTGGCCGCGCCGACTTCTATTGACCCGTGTAATTTCCTCCCGCCATTGATAACAAACTTCGCCATAGATAGATAGTAAGGATTGATTTTCCTTCAAAGTATGATAAGATTATAGAACAAAAAACTACAATACGCAATAGGGGTTTAAAAATTGTCCCGCAGCGAGCGGGATCCCGCTGTGGCGGGAAAAAATACAAATTTCATTTATGTACCCAAAAACGCGCCTAACCAGACCAATCCGCCGGATCATAATGTCCTGCCTGATTTTGATTTATTTTATCACTGCTCCGCTTATTATTTTCTATACCGCCGGCTACCGCTATGATTTTCAAACCGGCGAAATTAAACAGACCGGCGTCTTAAATATTGATGTCAAGCCGAAAAATGCGCAAGTGTACATCAACAACACACTAATGAAGGAAAATCTGCCGATTTACCTGCCAAATCGCGCGCCCGGCAGCTATAAAATAAAAATCACTTTACCCGGATATAAAGATTGGGAAAAAGATACTTTAATTCAAAGCAAAAAAACCGCTTATATAAAAAATATCGCTCTTTTCAAAGAATCACTGCCGATGGAAACAATGAAAGAATATACTAAACCAATGACTGATGTCTATTTTTCACCAACCGCGGCATTCTCTCTCATTACTTCAAAAAAGGACGCGGTGTTTGAGGTTGACTTGATAAATTTAAATGATTTTTCATCTCAAACCATGCTGCGCGTCAAAGCCGATTTTAAACCGGAAATCTCATGGTCGCCATTTAATGATTTTGCCTTCACAAAGACCGTAACTGACAAAATAGAATCAATAACGCTTTTTGACGCCAACAACCCGACGGCGAACAAGACTTACAACTTCAATAAAAAAATTGATACAGCGCAATGGGCAAATAATACTTCTATCCCGACGCTGTATGTAAAAAATGATGACCAGATTATTTCCCTGAACACCGAAACCAGCAAAGAATTAACTAAAACCTCGACTGATGTATGGTACGTGGAGTCAGAAAATACCGTTTGGTTAAAAACTGAAAACAAAGGACTTGTTTTAATTGATTCCGACGGCAAAGAAACAAAAAAAATAATCTTAAGAGAAAAAACAGATAAAATAATAGATATTAATTCTTCCCGCGCCATCACCGTCAACGGCCAAAACACAATCATCACTCAAATAGAAAACGATAGCGTCAGAGACACCATCACCACTCCAACGCAGAATATTTTCTTCAATCAAAAAACCGGCGAATGGCTCGCCTGGTCGCCGTGGGAACTTTGGACTATTTATGAAGATGGAAAAACCGCGCTTTTAAACCGCACCGGTGAAAAAATGAATTTTGTTCTTCCGCTGGATGAGTATGGCGTTCTTCTGCTGGCTTCGAAAAATAAAATCACCGGCTTTAATCCGGGATATTACATAACACACGAGCTTCTTAACAATGCCAAAATAGATCAAATCTCCGTCGACACCGAGCGACGCAAAATTTTCTTCTTCGGCGAAACGGCTGGAAAGAGAGGACTGTTTGAGTTGGAGTATTAAATTTCTATCACCGTCTTATCCCCCACCACCATCCGATGTCCTTCGGCCTCTTGGTGATGTTTTTTTATAATCTTAACACCCTTGCCAATCAAACTGCCGGTAATTTTTATATCGCAATTAATCTCGCAATTTTCCAGAATAATGGAATTGTTTATCTTGGCTTGTTTGATCTCCGTCCCCTGTCCCACCGTAACGTATGGCCCAACTTCGCAATTCTCTAAAATGCAATTCTCGGCAATAATTACCGGACCGACAATCTTCACGCCTTTGGCTACTCGAGAACCAATCCCCACTCGTACTTTGCCGATAATCTGCGTTCCGGGATCAACCGCGCCATGGTTTGGGAAATCCGGCGCGCCTAATTTATCCAACAACAATTTATTGGCAACCAACAAATCCCCCGCCAAACCGGTATCTTTCCACCAGCCGGTAATTTCTTTGTAACCGACTTTATGATTATTTTTTAATAGATAGGAATGAATGCTGGAAATTTCATATTCGCCGCGCGCGCTTCTGGCAATATTGTCAAACGCTTTAAAAAATACTTTCGGACCGTATAAATAAATGCCGGCAACCGCGAAATTGTTCGGCGGGTTAGCAGGCTTCTCCAACACGTCAATCAGTTCTTTATTTTCATTAAATAGCGGCACGCCGAATCTTTGCGGATCAGGCACTTCGGCCAACGCGAGCAGGCAATCATATTTGCCTTGGTTGAATTCATCAACCGTATCTTTAATCCCGCCTAAAATAATGTTATCGGATAAATAAAACAGGAACGGCTCATTGCCGATAAAATCCTGCGCTTCTTTTACCACATGAGCGATGCCTTGCGGCCCGCCGCGCTGTTCATAAAATTTTATTTTGATATTCCAGTGCCCGCCATCGCCGATGTATTTCTGCAAATCAGTTTCTCCCGGATTGACATTGATAAAAATCTCATCAATCCCCGCTTCCACCGCCTTTTCAATCGCGTGAAAAATCATCGGCTTGTTGGCAAGCGGCAGTAAATGCTTATTTGTGGTGGTGGTGATCGGATAAAGCCTTGTTGCCCGACCGCCGCCGGTTAGAATTGCCTTACGAATCCTCATAATCAAAACACATAACACAATTAACAAAACTCAATCGGCATGTTCTGTTAACTGTGTTTTGAGTTCTGAAAATCACCATCTTACCAATAATTTAATAAAATAAAAATACCCTTTCATCATTGGATTACCTACCAATTTAAGCGCCGGATTCTCCATTGATTTTTCCTGAAAATAAATCCCGCTAACCGAATTTTTGAATAATTCTTTATCATTTACTTTTCTGATGTTCTGAATATGTTTCCTCTTCCCCAGCCACAACTTCCAACTGCTTGGTTTTAGCCAATACTGGTAAACTTTTATTCTTTCTTTGGTCCAACCGCCCTTAAAAGCGAATAACCAAAGCCCGATTTCAAGAACTATCGCCATCGGCGCCAACAAAAACAAAGTCGGCCAGCGGAAAAACATCAGCATCGTGCCATACCGATTGCGTTCCATCCAATAAAATTTTGAGATACTCCGGCCGAATTGATATTTATGATAAAACACGGAATCGCGGATTAAAGCAATTTTGTAACCGACAGCGCGCAGACGAAAAGAATACTCCAAATCTTCATGATACAAGAAAAAATCACTGTCCCACAATCCGTATTGTTTTAATAAATCCGCGCGCATCATAATCGCCGCGCCGCTGGCATAAGCGATTTCTTTGACCGGCGGGACATTCAAATCCCGCAATGGTAAACGATACTCGCCGCAAAATCCAAAACCCAAATACTGAAACGCGTTGCCGGCGCTATTGACAAATTCCGTTTCCGGATGTAGAAGCATCAACGATTGCGCCGCGCCAATGGTTTTATCGTTCTCCATTGCCGTGATAATCGGCTCCAAAGAATTCGCGGCCATGAAACCGTCGTTGTTGTGAAGATAGACATAATCAAAACCGTTCGCCAAAGCCAATTTTATTCCCTCATTATTACCACCCGCAAAACCTAAATTTTCTTTTTGCGCCAAAAGTGTCACATGAGGAATTTCCTTGCCCGACAACGGCATCACTGTGTCCTCAATAAATCTGATTGACGAACCGTAATCCGGATGCGGATTATCCACAATCACAAATTCCAATTTATCTTTTGGATAAGTTATTTTTTTCAAAGCCGAAACCACATCATCTATGTATGGCTCGCAATGAAATGAAAGATAAATTATCGCGATTTTGGGATAATTCATATTTTAGTTTTTATATACTTATGCTTGCCCCGCCACTTCAATAAATAACTGATCCAGCTTCTTAAATGAATCCTCGCCAATTTATTTTTAAACAACGCCTTAATAATCCCCGGCACTTTCGCCGATTCCCGCGCGTGCATATGCTTGATTACTATATCATGAACATAATAAACCGGCCAGCCATGCTCCCACATCGTGTGACACCAATCACAATCTTCCAAATACATAAAATATCGCTCGTCAAACCAGCCGATTTGATCAACCACTTCTTTTCTGACTACCAATGCCGCGCCCAAAACCCAGTCAACCGGCCGCGTGGAGTTGTGGTCAAAATCTTTCATTATTAATTTATCCGTGTGCTTCTTCACCCACTTATATTTTCGATCAAAATTAATTTGTTTCAACGGCTTAATCAAAATGGACGGCAAATCAAAGCGATAACAAGAGTACTGTAATGTGCCATCTAAATTAACCAATTTGGGACCGATACAACCAATCTTCGGATGCTCATCCAAATATTTTATAATTTTTTCAATCACACGCGCATTCTCCGGAATAATCGTGTCGCGATTCAGAGCGAAATAATATCGCGCCGGCGCGTCTTTAAAACCGACCGTGTTCCCGCGTCCGAAACCAATATTACCGCCACAGTTGATATACTTAACCAACGGTATTGAAAACTTGGCCTGTAGTTCTTCTTTCAATCCATCTCTATTCTCTGAACAATCTGTTACGGTAATCTGCGCGGTGTATGGAGAATTTTGCGCATCCTTAACCAAAGAATCCACCGCGCGGAGGATGTCGTCTTTACAAAGATAATTGACGAATACGATGTTGATGTCTTTCATGTTAATATTTTTCTTATTTCTCTCCACCCCACTTTTCTCTTATCTCTTATCTCATATCTCTTCTCTCTTAATTCTCTCCGCAACCGCCAAATCTCCCCCAGCCCCTTCAACACCTTTCTATCAAACAAAATAAAATAAATCAGCTTCTTCAATTCATACCACAGAATCCATGGAAAATCAAGCAGGAAGTTCTGCCAGTATTCGTTTTTATAAAGCGTCATTAGCTGATTTTTGTAACTGTGATACCTGACCCACTCGGATTGTTTTCTCTTATTTTCAGCCGCTGTCATGTCGCTTAAATCTTTTGGCCCGCCCGCGGAACGATCATGATACGCGACAGCGTCCAACAAAACATACGCCTTATACCCAGCCGAGCGCAGACGATAGGCTAAATCAACATCTTCTTTATATGAATGGTAACTGGCATCAAAAAAGCCGCCATTGGAAAAAGACACCGCCTCCAATGCCGCGCGGCGATACATTGGTACAGCGCCGGAGATACCGAACACATCGGTTGCGCAAGTTTGCAAGTTCGCAGGTTTGCAAGTTGACCACAATTCCCCAGTATACAGCTCCACCACTCGTCTATTTCTGTGCGCTTTTAGTCCTAACGAGTCAACACAATCAGTAAAACTTTTTTCAATAGATTCGTGTTTATTAGTGTTCAAAGATTCGCGGTCCCACTTCATCAGCCGCGGACTCACAGCGGCGGATTCCGAGCGCGCGTCCATAAACTCAACTAATTTTTCCAGACAATTTGTTGGAAGATACATATCTTGATTCAAAAGCAAAACATACTCTCCGAATGTCATTTTAAACACCTCATTATGCCCGCCGACAAACCCCGCGTTTTCTTTATTTTCAATAATTTTATATTGAACACCTAATTTATTGATATCATTTTTTATCAGTCCAACGGTGTTATCTGACGAGTTATTATCCCAGACAAACAAAAACCAATCTTTGAAAGTTTGCTCTTGCAAAGATTTAAAAAGAAGAGGAATATATTTCTCTCCATTCCAAGTCACTAAGTGAACACTGAGTTTCATCATAAATTAACAGAACACAGATTTAACGAATTATAACGGATCCGCGCAAATCCGTTTAATCCGTTGAGTCCGTGTGCTATTTGAATACTTCCACCAGCCAAGCAAAAAAAATTCCGACTGGCCTAAAAATAGCGATCCATATCCACTTCCACCACGGCTCCCATTTCTGAAAATAAGTCAACATTGAGCGGGAAAAAATCTTCTGCTTCCAAATGCTTGTGCGCTGTTTGAAACTTTGGCCGAAATAATCAACGCAAGACACAATCGGTGTGTATACCACTTTAAAACCAAGCCGTTTGGCCTCGCGGCACAAGTCCACATCTTCAAACCAGAAAAAATAACGCGGATCAAATCCCCAACCAAGCTTATCAATTAATTCGCGTCTTACCAACATAAACGACCCGCGCACTGAATCAACTTCTTGTTCCGAATCGGAATTAAAATCTTTCATCAAATAATTATTCAGAAGCGATGGAAAAATATGCGGAAGTTTCAAAAGCAGACAGACTTGTTCCCAAACTTTCGGAAATCGCCTTGGTCCTGCTTCACAATTAAATTTTCCATCGGCATCAACCAGTTTGCAACTCGCGATGCCCACATCTTTTTTCTCTCTCATCCATCGCAAAATTTTTAACATACTCCCCGGCTCTAATCTCATATCAGGATTTAAAAATAAAATAAATCCAGCACTTTCCTCTGGAAGGTGCTGGATAAACTCACCATGTGATATTTTTACGGCCTGATTATTCGCCGCGCCAAAACCGGCGTTCTCTGTGTTGACGATTAATCGTAGAGATGCAATATTTCGCGTCTCTACGACCATAACCGTTTGATCCGACGAATTATTATCAATAATAATTTGTTCATACTCAACGCCTTGGCACGCTTCTGTCGCTGATTTAATCTGTTCAGCAATTCTCTTTTCTGAATTCCAAGTGACAGTAATAATTGAAAGTTCCATAGTTTTCCTTCCACCAAAGACTTATAATGCTACTCTCGCGGCGCCCCAAACTTTACTTCGGGATGCGCATCATCAGATTCAAGAATACTCCTGACCGTGCCGCTCATTGCCTCTACCCGAAATGGATACGCCCAACCATCTTCAGTAATCAAACCCAGACCTCCTTCAGAACAAATAAACGTCGCGTTAACGCCTCTTTGACTTAAAAACCCGCGCCACTCTCTTTCTTTTACCATCTCTTTAGTCCATATCTTCGGATACGGAATTAATTTTCCGCCGCCGCGCGAATTATCCGCTTTTTTAAACTTACTATACGCGTCTAAATTGTGCCGATTGATCCGCTCTAAAAGCATACTTTCAACGGCGCTAGGACCCAAACGAAAAGCCATCAAACTAACGCCCCACTGCCCATAACGATTATACATATGTCTGATATACGCAATCCCTGCTTTTGCATTACCATCAACCAAACCCAAACTTCCCGGCCGCCAATCTTCTTCGCCGTTAAACTGAACGCGCTTTAATTCTTCCAAAACGATTGATTTCACTTGAAACAACCCCTTAGCATGAGCTTCTGATTCAACATCATTTTTCCCACCGCTTTCCACGCCAATAACACCGACAGCCACTGAAATTGGCACATCGTAAAGTTTACAATACTTTTGTACTGCCTGCCACACTTCTTTTCTATATTCAACATCATCAATAATGGCGCTGAAATATTTCTTCAAACCTTCCTGTGTTCTAAATCGGTTATCCCATAATTTTACCTGCGCGTCTCTAATCAATTTATCATGTTCGCTGTGCATATCAAAACCGGTTGATAAACCAACGCCGGCTTTTTCGCGCAACTCGGTTTCCAAAACATCTACTGATGGAAGTTTTTCTTTTTTTGCTTTTTTTTCTATTGTCGATCCAACTATTTTTGGCCCTTCGTCTTTCTTTTTAGGTTCGTCGTGCGCGCTGTCAGTCAGATCAACGCGATCATCAGTGTCAGTGTGTTCGGAAGAAGGCTTGCTTAACCTCTCTCCCACAACACTGGCTGCTATCAACCCGGCTGCTACCAATAAATTGCGCTCTTGTTTTCGCATAGTATTTAACAACTTAAAATCTTATCGCTTTTTTTTACTTCTTTTTTCGCTTTCGCGTATTTCTCCATTGTATCGCGAATCGCGATATGGACATCGCGCATTTTAATGCCGAATTTTTGCAAATTTTCCGATGCCAAAAAATTATTTGATCGTCCTTTAGTTGCCAGACCCTGTTTGACTAACTCATCATTCGTTATCCATTCATTTTTGTGGTCTGGATCAACTAATTCATCGTAAAACGCCATCAATTCGCGGTGTTTTAATGTGCCCGGATTAGTCACATGAAAAATACCGGCCGCTTTCTTTTCTAACAGCTGATGAAATACACTGATCATGTCGTCAATGATCGTCACGCTGTTTTCAACATCAATAATTTTAGGGTAGGCGGCCAGCTTGTCAATCAAATTCCGCTGGGCCGGCAACCAGTCAATCGGCATACGTATGCGCGCGATGCCGACATTCGGCAAAGTGGTTAAAACCAAATCCGCGGCCCACTTGGCGCGTGAATAAGTTACTTCTTTCGGATTGCCGAGATCGCTTTCGCGCCACTTTTTGTCCGGATGCGGAGAATCGCCGTAAAAAATACAGCCGGAACCGATGTGCAGTAAATACACGCCGCGTTCATGACAGGCCTGCGCGATTAAAATCGGCAAAAGCGTGTTACCGGCTATTGTTTCCATCTGGTGCGTTTCGCACCAGTCCACATTCGGCTTGCCGGTAACGCCTCCCGCGTTCAGTACCGCGTCAGGCTTATTTTTATCCAACAACGCCAAAACATCTTCTTTGGTTTTGATTTTTTTGTCAGCCAAAATCGCGTCAGGCCACTCGCCTAAACAACGGTTGCCGATATATCCGTTGCCAATAATTAAAATTTTCATAGTTTTCCTATTTTCTTTTTATAATATTCATCATAATATGTCTGATAATCCCCGCTTTTCACTCGCTTCCACCATTCTCCATTGTCTTTGTACCATTCAATTGTTTGTTTTAATCCGTCTTCAAATTTTATTTTCGGCTCCCAGCCAAACTCGCGTTTAATTTTAGAACAATCAAGCAAATAACGGCGGTCATGGCCGAGGCGGTCCGGAACATAAGTTTTAAGCGACTGCGGCTTGCTTAATGTTTCAAGAATAATGTCCGTCATCTCATCAATATTCTTTTCCACGCCAGTGCCGATGTTATACGCCTCGCCAATTTTGCCTTTTTGTAGAATCGCGTCAATCCCGCGCGCGTGGTCATCAACATGTATCCACTCGCGTCGATTCCCGCTGCTTTTAAATAACGGCAAATTCTTATCCTCAATCGCGTTTGTAACAAACAATGGCACTAATTTTTCCGGAAACTGATATGGCCCGTAATTATTGCAACAGTGGCTGATTGTCACCGGCATGCCAAAAGTATGGAAATACGCCATGACTTCATGATTCGCTCCGGCCTTGCTGGCGTTATATGGCGTGCGCGGCGCGTATGAATCATCTTCTTTGAACGAACGCGCATCATCAAGCGCCAAATCGCCAAAAACCTCGCAAGTGGAAACGTGGTGAAATCTTTTTACTCCAGTCTGCCTCGCTGATTCAAGCAAAATCTGCGTGCCGAGAACATTGGTCCGAACAAAAATACCCGGATCAAGCACCGCGCGATCATTGTGAGATTCCGCGGCAAAATTCACCACAACATTCACGCCGCGCATCGCTGTTTTCATCGCTTCAAAATCACAAATATCCGCTTTTATGAATTTATAGCGTTGGCTATTTTCCAAGGCCTCTAAATTTTCCAGATTCCCGGCATAAGTTAATTTATCAACATTAAAAATCTCATCTTCCGGATGCTCTTTTAACCAATAATGGATAAAATTTGACCCGATAAACCCCGCCCCCCCAGTAACCAACAATCTCATAATAAATAATCGGTATTAATCGGTAAAAATCAAAGCTAAATTAGCGAGCCATCTGTGCCTTAAAATAATCCACAAATGGAATCGCTGTTGGATCAATTCCCGCCGCCAACGCGGCGTAATAACTGACATATCCGCTCAAAACTAAAACTTCGCACATCTGCTCTAACTTGTTTTTTTCTTGGCAAACATAACTGATATTCTGAATATTATTTTTCTCCAAAACTTTTTTTGTAATTCCATAACGCTTTTGATTGCGCGGCTGATACAATTTAGATTCTAAAAAAACAAACAGTAGCGTGTTTTGATTTGATTTTGGATTTAACATTCCTTCCAAAAGATGGTGGTTAAGTTCAGGCAGAGCGAAATATCCGCCAAACCGCTTGCCATTCTCATTCATTTGATTCGCGGCCACATGCGCGTTGCCAAGCAAATGTTCAGACGCGACATACCAAACACTCTTGTCAACAAAATGTCCAACCAATTGTTTGGCAAAATTATTTTTAATCAAACTTTTTACGCCGAATAAGGCTTCGTATTTTTGCATTGTCTTAATTATCGTAGCAATTTCTTTTTCGCTTATTCGCAAAAATCCCAATTTTGAAAATAACGCCAACTGACCGATGATAGAATAACCCAGACCCATGCGCGGAGAATTGCATGGATTATTTTCCGTGGTAAAAATAAAAGCCGGAATTTTATTTTTCTTCGCGAATGTTTGCAGATTACCGCCGGCTGATATAATAATTAATTTCGCTTTTCTTACTTTGGCCAATTTCAACGCGTTTCCCACTTCTTCGGTGTTGCCGGAGTAGCTGGAAGCGATTACAAGCGTCTTATTATCAACAAAAGCAGGCGGACTATAATCATTCACTATCTGGACCGGAATTTTCAGCTCTGACGCGAAAACCGAACGAACCACATCCGCGCCGATCGCTGATCCCCCCATACCACAAACCACTACCCTATTTACTTTTTTATAATCAATCGGAATTTTCAGCCCCTTAGCCTGTTGCCAAACCTGTTCAGCTTGCTTGCCTAAAGATTGCAAACTGCCAAGCATATTTTGTGTGTCTAACTTTTTGATTTGAGAAATGTTATCTAACATAATTGTGATTTATGTAAAAATTCAAAATGCACCAATGCCCATGCCGCCAAAGTCTTACCATCCCAAATCTCATTCTTACGCACCATCTCGTCAATCTCATCCGGCCGGCGATATAAAATTTCTTTTTCTTCTTCAATATCAGCCTGACCCGCATCCCCGCTTCCAACTTCTGCTAAAAAAACCTTTGTTTTGTCTTTTAATAACCCGCTCGCCGGCTCAAATTCGCCGACAGAAACCAACTCATCCAATACATAACCTGTCTTTTCTGTCAACTCTGTTTTAGCCGCGTCTAAAACCGTTTGTCCGTCTTGAACTCTGCCGCAAAAAAATTCAATACTCATTTTTTCTTCCAAACAGCGGTATCGCGACACTAAAATTAATCGTCCATCCGCCAAGACCGGTATCACCAACACACTGCCGCCAGTCTCGCCGTAATAACAATCTTTCACTCCGACTTTCGGTTTTTCAAATTGATCGTGTTTATACCGCCACCAAGGATTTTGGTGAATTGTCTCTTCAGAAAGTTTTTTCCAACGCTTGGACATAAAATTACATTCGAATTACGAATATTGCGAATGTGCTAATTTGTAAATTCGTAGCATTCGTAATTCGAATGTTAATCAAACAAACAATTTTGCTACTTCGCCAACCTTAACATCCCCCGGATTTTTAATTATTGAATGCATGCTCCCGCCGCCATCGCCATCATAACGCGGCATAATATGGATATGCAAATGCGGCACAACCTGCCCGCCGGCCGGACTCTGATTCCAGCCAACATTAAAACCATTCGGTTTCAAGACTGTTTGAATTTTTTCCATCGCTTTTTTGACTCCGGCGGATAATTTATTCATTTCATCATCGGATAAATCAAAATATGTTTCAATATGCCGTTTAGGAACAACAACCGTATGGCCTTTAGTATGTGGAAAAATATCCAAAAACGCCAAAATCGCCTCGTCTTCATAGACAGTGTAATTTGGCACTTCGCCTTTAATGATTTTACAAAAAATGCAGTCGGACATATTAACAATAATTTACCCTATTCCCCCTCTTTTTGCAACCCCTTGCCCCAAATTAAAAACCCGCTTGACTGTTTAGGTTGGTTGCCAATAATTTCGGTAATTCGGTTAGCAATTTCTGAATCCAACTTATTCTCCGGATAAATAAACCAACAATCGCCCGCGCCAGTCAATTGTTTCATCTGTTCTAAATCGCCTGCTTCCGGATTTTGAGCGAATTTTTCCAAAATCTCAACTCTCTCTTTCTGCCCAAACTGATAATCAATCGGAAAACCGCCGCCAATGATTCTTCCTGAACTCAAACCCTCCAGCGGCAACAACACCCAAGTATCTGCCAACACACAGTATGGGCTTCGGACTTCAGACTTCGGACTTCCAATATTCGCTCTATCCCAAACAAAGTTCGCAATAGAATACTCATCTCCAGACAAAATCCTCATATCCGGTCCGGACGCGTAAGTCAAAGCACCGAACCAGCTTAATCCGAATACCGCCAGCAAAACGACAGCTCTAGTCACCCACCGCCTCGCTTGCCAGCCATTCAGCAATTTTGATAAAATATAAATTAAAAAAATTATCAACAAAAATACAAACATTAAATCCAGTCGTCGCGTTAGCAGATGGTCGCCGGCGAGAAATGTCCAACTCAATAAATAACCGCCAATTACCGCCCCGGTCAGATTCAATAACACGCGCCAGCGTCTTTCCGTTTGGTTGCGCCAGACGCTGATGAAAGAAAAAATAAATAAGCAGATTAAAATTACCATCATTGGCAAAAGCCACCAGCGCCAGGAACTAAAAATATTTTCCACAAAAGCGTAATCCGGCGTGTGATTAAAAAAGATATTGCCAGTTAAAATATCGTGCGGACGAATCATGCTCGCGTAAAACCAGCCGGAAAACTGACCAACGAGCTGTTTTAGATTGTTGAACCAGTTTGCAGGATTGAAAGAACTGTAACCAGATAAAATCTCAATTACTGAAATAACTATCACACTAAAAACAAAAACTGTACCAGTAATCAAAATCTTTCTTAATCTGTTCCATGTTCCATATTCCATGTTGCGTGATATGCGTGATAAGAGATAGAGCCTGCCCTGAGCTTGCCGAAGGGAGATAAGAGATAAGAGAACTACCAGCCAAATCAAAATAAAATGCAAAGAATAGCCAAAGATCATCAACGCGCTAAACAGCAGCGCGTAACGGCGCTGGGAACGTCCGCTGTCGCGCCAGTATTGTAGCCAAAGCATTAAAACAAAAAAGAAAGTCAAATAACATAGACTAACCGGCAGAG